>ERZ1034669.51-NODE-51-length-61773-cov-12.292200_pt1 | contig 61773 bp, 79 predicted proteins | sample MGYA00520705_ERZ1034669 | MGnify/ENA primary metagenome ERZ1034669 (study PRJEB33766, sample SAMN09781766) | gut metagenome | biome: gut microbiome | host: Homo sapiens | place: Madagascar | study: EMG produced TPA metagenomics assembly of the PRJNA485056 data set... | reverse complement strand
AATTCACAAGCCTTCTCGTTGTCCGAAGGCTTATCAAGATATTCCCTAGCAGTAAGCATATTAACCCCCTATAGTAAAATCAAATTACAATTTTTAATAATCGGTAACGTCTGGCTTATGTGTATTGATTTCAGGAGACCAGTCTACATTAAAAACTAGACTTGGTTCTTGGTCATCATATTCCGTAACGATGTAATCGCTTAAATATGTCACGCGGTGTGAATTACATCTAATATATGTTTCGTAATGCTGAGGGCGAATCATATCCCAATCAAGCTGTAACGAATGTTTTGTGTTTGGAGTAACCCCCACATATGCAACACCCAAGTCAGGCTGACTTACCTCAATAACAGTTACTCCTGTTGGAACGGTAAACACCCCAATACCATCTATCTGTACAGTTCCCGTCGGTACATTAACTGATGCAGCCGTTACTGAAAACGATGTGTTATTTGTAAATGTTCCTGATTTCATATTTACCTCTTTTATAACTATAATAATGTGTAAGTAACTTTTATCTTTTCCTTGTTCTTAATACCAATTGCCTCAGGGACGTTGGAAATACCGTAAGTACCATCACCTAAAGCGTCAGTCAGTCTATAGTCTTTCCCTTTAATGTGCAAGATACATTTACGGTTCGCTTCTAAGAAGAGTTCAGTAAATCCAAACTGATCTCCTGTCTCCGTATCCATGTGTGCATAATCATAGTCGCTCAGGGTTATTATTTCGAATCCATCAATCTTCTGTGGCGTTATACTCCCAATATTGTGGACACTATTATTAGGGTCGGTTATATTCCCGAACCCACAATAAGAGAATGAGTAATCTATGTTACCATTAAGACCACTATCTGAGTAGTATTGTGCCGTTACGATAAAGGCTTTTTCTTTCTCGCTTGCTCCACTCGCACTAAATGTCATATTGCTATTGATCCTCCCCCCCGCATTGACATTTAATGTCCCTGCGGTATAGCCATCAGCAGCGATAACTTCTGCTTCATAGGATGTACCCTTTGGGATAGTAAAGGACGATGTGTGATCTGTACCCCCGCTCTTTTGCGGCGTGTATACGTGGATCGTCTGATTAGCACTTTGTGTAATTGTTACATTGACATAGGTCACGGCTTCTTTCCATGCAGCATAGATCACTCCGTCTTTTTCTACTCTTAAATGGGTCGCATTGGCATCTGTGGTACTTCCTAGCTTTACATACCCTTTTGCTCCATCAACTTCAAGAGCGAGGTAAGGGCTGCCGCCAACTTCTTCGGCTGTTGTATAAATATTACAGGTCTCTTCCGTTCCGCCTGTTTTGAGAATGTGAAGTTTTTTTGTAAGTGTCCCCATCGTGTCCTCCTAGTCCACCCATATTTTTTTACCGTCAATATCCAACACTGTATCACGATTAACGGCTTTCAGCTTGTCTAATTCTGCATTTACCTCTGCTAGCTCCTGCTCGTTCGCCTTCAGATCTGCATACAGACGGTCGCGCTGGAGTTCAATGGTATGATACTCATCGGCGGTATAGCCACCTAGCCAATGTATAATATAATTCTTTATTCGATCCATAATTCGCTCCCGTTGATAGTCAAGTGACCGTTACTGATTTTTGCTATTCCTACGTCATCAGATAACTGACTTACTTTCGTAGGAATTGCGGTATTCACATAGTCCTCGGTGGCAACATATACACCCTTCATCATCAAAGGTCCATCAACGTTTACTCCTCTGCCAGTTGATTTAATAACAAGCCGAGGTACTTGATTGAAGACCTCACTCGCAATCGTCGCCCCTGGGAAAGAGAGGCTATACACCCCCATGATAAGGTTACTATCCGCAGTTTTTTTCATGTACGGAGTGAGGTCTGGAGCGCCCACTTCAACCGCTTCAATCGCTTTTTTTATTCCGTCGCTTGTGACAGGGTTTCCACTTCCGTATTTAGGCGTTGTGTCAAATTTCAATATATTTTGTTTCGTACCTATACGGTCTTGCAGTTTCTTATACTCTATCTGCGCGTCTGTCTTGCTTTCCTTCTCACCTATCTTATTCAAGATGGTGGTGGAGAAGTTAGGGTCATTTCCCAGTGCGGTTGCAAGCTCTTGTAACGTGTCTAATGCGGTCGGTGCGCCGTTGACTAAATCACTTATCACGCTATGTACAAATTCAGTATTAGCTATCGTTTTAGAATTGTTTGTTGTTGCCGGTGTCGGTACACTGGTTTCCCCTGATACAGTAAGTGAAGAGGTGGATACTGAATCCGTCCACGCCTTCCCGTTATACGTATATGTTTTCCCAAGGTCGGTACGGTAACACTTCATGCCCGCTACAAGGTTTTCCGTAGGGAAAGCGGTGCCGCTATATGTAGATCTGAGCGCGTTGATGTTCTTCTCGTGGTTCAGTATGCCGTCTTTCACCGTAGTGGTGGCAGTGCTTCCAAGTGGTGTGTAGTCTTGCATGGTTTCACCTCAATACTATATCGCCGTCTGAATCAACGGAAAAAAGTCTGTCTTTCAGCTTTAAGTAGGTTTTTGTTATTTCATCACCATTTCCGTCAAAATATCCGTTATTGAAGGGAATGTTGGAATCTTCGCAAAGCGTCCATGTCGGTTCTCCATTGGTCAACGAAGAAAGTCGGTATCCTTGCTTCAAATCCGTTCTATAGCAGGTCATGCCGACTTGCAGGTTGGTAGTCGGGAACGCGTTACCGCTAGAGTTGCTAAGTGCCGTGAGAATATCGTCATACATCTTTGGTATGCCGACGTTGAGATGCTCATTTTCAGAAAAGTCAGAAAATTTCTGCATTATTCGTCCCACCACACATTCTTATCAGCAACACCGCCGTATTCGGTATTATCAAACTCATACTGCCATGCCTTCACAGTAAGTTCAGGATGCTCTTCCTTGAAGTCGCATTGCGCGCTTCCCGGCTCTGCCGACCAATAGGGGATATAGTCTCCCATCAAGTCTGTTCGGAGCTTGTTCAGTGAGGAATAGTTTCCATAGATGCCGCACTCGTAGTCATTGGCGTTGCACTCACTGACAAACGCACTCGCGATAGCGGTCAGGTCGTCAGCATCAACACGGTCTGACATGAACGGCTCAATATCAAACCATATGTGAAGAGGCGGCACGCCTACTTCGTCCAACAATTCTACAACCTTACGAGCTTCTTCTTCTGCTCGTTCTGTCGTTTCAGCGTGAGACAAGCAATACACGCCCCATTCCATCTCTGCGGAAATTGCGTCTCGCACATGCTCTAAAAACTTCTCTGCGATAGTTCGCCCTTCTGAAATCTTTATGATAACGCCATCCTCTTTTTGCGAGATGGCGTTCCAGTTGAGGTTTTCCGAGTAGTCAGAAATGTCGATTATGCTTTTCATCCTGCGGTGGTCCTTTCTTTGGCTGCTCAAACTGGTCAGGGATTCCATTGTGGTTCTTATCAACAAAGCACGCCATAATGAACCCGAAGAACCCCGTAGCACCCAAAACAATAACTATGAATTTTGACAAGGCATCCAAATCGGATGCGCCTGTCTTATAGAAGGCATACATCCACGCCCCGTACCATGTGAACAGAAGCAGGACAACGAAAAGCAAGTAGAATATGACAACCTTCATGACAGGTTTATCAAATTGCTTGCTTTTCAGACTGTTCATGGTTTTCTTTAGTAATTCAGTTATAGCGTTCATGTTCAAGTTTCTCCACGCGGTGATTTATGTCCTCAATAACCACGCCGTGCTTTTGAACCGCCGTATCGAGGTAGTGGACTTTGTCTGTCGTGTCGGCTATGGTGTCGGCAAGATTATCTATGGACTTTTGCAGGGATTCAATGACAAACGCCTTGAATAGCCACGTCCATATCCCCAGTATCCCCGATATGATAAAAATAGTTTCGTTGTCTATCACTTTAGTACCCATTGCTATTCCAAGAAATTCTGCCCGCGACAACCTTCCCCGCCGCGTTCCGTAAAATGATTTTGAAGTATTTCCCTCTATCGTCCTCGCCCTGCTCGGTGATATATGGAATGACCGGCTCCCCTTCCGTCCCGCCGCACACATTGACTACTACGTCAGGCGTTGTGTAGTAGGTTCGGTTGAAATATACCTTCGTCTCTTCCGCGGGTATGTCTGCCGCGCCTCTGTCCTTTACGTCATCTATATCCACATGAATTGCATAATCATACACAAGCGGGTTGGATGCGGCGTTCTTCTTTCTAATCGCAAGTCTGTATATCGCATCTTTGTATTCGTATTCGCCAACCTTAAACTCGCTGAAGGTGTTATACCCCGACGCTTTATTGGCAAGGCGGTTAAATTCATCAAGAGTTATGCCGTGGTTGTTCACAACAATATCTGAAAGCACTCCGCAAGGCGTCTGCTTGATTCTATTATCTCTGATGCTGATTTGATTTTCTTTCTTGAAAATCTCAAAGAGACGCCGATAGTCATCCGTTGCGCTCAATCGCTCACCAAACATCCGCACAAACGCAGCTTTCCTGTCGAGGTGTTCCCTCGGAGAGAGCGTCTCATAACTATTCTTGATTGTATTTGTCTTTTTAGCATCTCTTAAAGCCGCGTTTTCAGCGAATGGCTTATAAACGCGTTTAAACGGCATTTCTATCGCTTGCATGTGTTCTTTGATAAATCTATCAAAAGATTTCTGCGAACGCATGAGAAGGGTATTTAAGAGCGTCTCTTTTTTGAGCACCTTCACGTTTTTCCAAACAAATTCAGCTGCTTGTATGCTTTCTTGTCTTTGAAGGTTTGCTTGTCTTGCGTCGTTTATGGATACCGTGAGAGCATCATATTTTTTGGTCTTAATACTCTTTCTTGCAAGCTCGCGGATTGGAAGTCTCTCAAAGTGGGATGCTCTGATGGAAATCCTCTTGGTGTCGTTGGCTTTCATGGCTTCATAGAAACGTCTTTGGAGGCTTGCTTGCCTTGCGTCGTTTATGGATACCGTGAGAGCAAACCTTCTATAGTATCGCGTCGTTTCTCTGCTTGCATCCGAAAGGGAAAGTTCGTCACTATCTTTGACGTATATGTCATCGAACCCGAAGTGATCTATCGTGTCGGTCACGTTGTCTATGAATATTTTGTCTGCATCATCAATAAAGAACGAATGTCGGTAAGTTTTTATATCAAGCACGGGTCAGCGTTATTTCAAAAGTAACGGTGAGAACGTCGCTTGCTCCTTTGTTAATCACAGGGAATGTTACGCGGTCAAAGAAAATGCCACCACTAGACGCATTGCAGATGCCTGCTTCTGTGATTGCGCCTGTCGCCTCGCCTGCGTTGAATGTGGTCTGTACTGTAAGTTTGGTCGTGCCTGCGGAGTGAGAATAGGATGCCGCTTTTCTAAGCAGCTCGGTGGCAAGTTTAGTGTCGCCCGCAGCGACCGCAGTCGTTCCGGTGCCAACGGCGATGTAATTCATCACGCCCGGTCTGGACGAACCTGCACCAAAGGCGTTGCATAAGAAATCAATGCCGCTGTTCAATATCATGTTATTGTGACGGGATGCAATGCACGCCCCGTCCTTTCTTTGAAGTACAAGCGTTACTGCGCCATGTACGCTAAAATTTTCTTTCTGCATGTTTACCTCAACTGTTGAAACGAACCGCCGTCATGATTCCGATCGGCGGCGCTTTAATGGTTTTATACTGCGTTGTCCCCTGAAGAACCGCATTGTTGTTAAGCGCATACAGGGTGCGCTCTGTATCAGACTGCGAAACCCCGATAGTGATTATGTCCATGGTGCTTGGGTTTAGCGGGAGTTTTTGGGATAGTCCATCACTTCCGACAAGAACAAGCCCATCATCATAGCGAAGATAAAGAGCCCCATTTTCCCCTCCTATAGACGCTATGGCGCATGATTCAAGCGCGTCATCGATTTTTATATTAAACGTAAGCGAGAACGTGGAAGCTCCTGTATGTAGATTGTACGCAAGGCGTGTCAGCTCGTCCTGCTTTAGTCCCTTGCTCCATCTTGCATAATCAAACACATCACAGTGGATATGCTCTGTCGGCTCTTCTCCTGCCATTGTCTGCAAGTCCTCATCGAGCGGCGCTTCAATGAGTGCCGTCTTGTCGGCGTTCTTGTCTGCGATATAAGTTTTTATCTCAATGCCGTCAAGGTCTGCCGCCACGCCGCCTACCATGTTGATAGTCTTTGCGCGATCGTCAAGGACGGAGAAGCCTAGATCGGAGATTGCAATGTCTGTATTAGAGACGCCCTCTATTTTGTAATCCGACCAGCTTCTCGCCCTTGCCGTATATGGCAGGTGTCCCGTGGAGATATATTCCCCCTTGAATACGCCTTCTGAAAGCCTGAGCCCATGTGCCACCGCATCGTAGTAAGTGCCAACCTTATTGCCTGTGTACAAGGTCTGATGTTCATCAAAATCGACGATGACATTCTTCTGCTGGTCTTGCACGGTTTTCAAAAGAAACCACGATGCCTTTTGAGAGAAGTTTCCGTGTTCATCGTATGCTTTGATTAAGAAATAAATATCCCCTGTGTTCGGGTATTCCATTTTCTTCTTCAATAGCTCTGTCTTGAATATCTCAAGTCCGTTCTCCCATGAGGGCGTGGTTGAAGCGCGGACGGTGTATCCCGCCCCCTGCACGCCAACGCTTCTCCAATAGAAGTCAAGAACTGCGCCGTTTCTTTCTACGATGAAATCTTGAACCTGCGGTATTTTGCAATACAGATAACCCTTTTCGCCTTCTCCGAAACTGTCGTAGTAGGCTACAGCTATCTCGCTGATTTGGTCGGCGTCTTCCGTGTAAAGCATCCAGTTATCCTGCGTTTCATACATGATGCCGTTCACATATATGTGCGCTCCGATGCAGTCAAGGGGGATGAAGGTGTAGTTTATCAGCGTGCCTTGCGCGTTCTTTGACATGTTTATGTCTTGCGGTTTTTCAGGGCGTTTCTTGCTATACTGCAATGCCGAACCGTTAGACGCCGTTCCGTCCTGCAGGACTGCATAAAGATATGCCGTGCCTACGGCAGATACAGGCATCTTATAAGAGTAGTTATTGGTCGTTCTCTCAAGAAGTCCTGACAAAGTGCCGACTGCGGTATTCGTCCGCACTTCATAGTAGGCGAGCTTGTTGTAGTACGTTGGGTCGCTCCACTTGAACACGCCGCCCTCTACGGAAAATGTAAGCGTAAAGTTTGGTGGTGGGGCAATCCCTGAACTCCCTATTTCCTCATTTGCCTTGAATCCGTTGGCGAGGTTTACCTGTTCGGCGATTGAGGCGAGATACCGCCTTAACTGCGTCATCAGATATCGCCCGTCGCCCTGTACTACGTTGGGAAGGTCAGGGGCTTCTATGTATACTTTCTCTTTTTCACTCATGACATCCCCGTACTGATAGCCTGTTCGAGCGTGCTTATGATGTTGCTATCCTGCGTCACATCATACTCATTCTCGTTCAAGGCAAGAAGTATCGCGCTGCGAAGTATTACCGCGTTAATCGCTTCGTGGTCAAACGGCAAATCATCGTCTGCTCCGACAAGATCGGGCGTGGCAAAATACCTGAACCGCACGGCGTCGCTTCCGTCCGTGATGGTTGCCACGTTGCTTGTCATGCGTATTGGGTATGTGCCGCACGCGCCCATGTAGTTATGGGGGAGCTTGTCTCCGTCTCGTATGGTCGTTTCCTTGGCGAGTACAGGCCATTTGGCAGCTATCAAAAGGCTTGATACCTGCTGAATCGCCGTATTGATGAACTCAAGGCAAGCATCGGTAGAGTATTCGTCAGATATGTCATGGGTGGCAGATTTAAGCCGTGCTATCGCATCTCTTACTTTCATCATACCCTCCATATGGGGAACACTCGCCTGTTGGCGTATCTTCTAACAGGTATCAGCTCTTCGGCGAGCGTCTTGTTGGCTTCTGCCATAATATCTTCCTGCGGGTTCTGATTGAGTATCATGCCCGTCAGCTTGACTATAAGGTCAAGGAATATATCGGGAAGCTCCAATACATCGTCTGCTTTAACCGCTTTGACGGAATATCTGTAGAGAAGTGCTACATCTTCCAACACATAGAGTTTCCCATTCAGGACTTTAAATTCGTGGTGGCACGGCTTCTTCTGCGCGGGGCATGGATGGAGCGGGTATCGAAATCTGATGGTGACGATGGAAACAATAGAGAGTAAATCTTCCGGCAAATCGAAACCATCCCTGTATTCGATGCGTGGTTTCTTCTCTTCTGCCGTCTCATTTTCCTTGTCGATCTTTTCGTTGATTTCATCAAGACGATACTCCACTTCTTTCTCCAGGAAGTCACTGTTCTTTAGTGCAAAGGTTCGGTTGATATAGCGCACCGCTTCGTTGAGAGACTGGATAATGTCATAGTCAGAAAACTTGACTTCATTATTGTCTTTCTGCTTGAAGCGCACGGACTGAATAATGTCTTTGACGTTTATCATACTGTCTCCAAAAGCTGATTCAGTGCATCGGGCTTCCTTTGGCTCGCTGAATCCTTTGTAATAAGAGGCACGGCGTACCCATGCCACATGCATTTCTTATGGTTTACGGCAAGTGCCTGATGAACCTTGAAGAATTTCAGCATGTAGGTGGTATACCCCGCCATGTCCCCTTCTCTCTTTCTCACCATAGCTTCTTTAAGCCATGGGTCAAACTGGTACATTTCTTCTGGAATGACACCTAGCATGTAGCCGTTCTTGCCATTCCCCATGCCCATCTCATCATATTCCTTGGCTTGGGCGATAGCCCCTGACAGGTCTACCGTATTCCTAAGGTAGCAAGTCCCATCATCTTCCAGCCGTATTTCCTGCTTGGTAATCATTTCAGTACCCCATAAATAAAAAAGAAGGGAACAACGCTAAGTCATTCCCTTCACTTTAACTAAAACATATTGCTTTTATCTCTTGATACCGATGATGGACGCCGACGCTTTCGGCTGAGATGCCTGGAGTGTCAGTTTGGTTTCCAACACGAATTTATCATAGGTGCCGGTCTTGTCCAATCCGCTGACTTCATGCGGCTTTTCAAAATAACGGAGTTCCCAGTAGTCGAAATCGTAAATGTCGATACGGTCGGAGTTATACATACGATGGGAGTGTGCAGTGACTACGCCGCCGTCTGTTTCGTAAGTATCTGCAACTTCCGAACCGTAACGGGTTTTCGGCTGACGCTGCGTGGTTGCCATCGCCGAAACAAGTTTGGAGAAACGGCGTTTATTTTCCATAGACATGTAGGCATCGGTCGGTTTACCGCCACGGTTTGCCGCCATTGCCATTACATCGTCAATGTCATCGAGGGTGTACTGTGCAGCTCCGCCGAGAGACTTGACGTTGGATTTAACAATCTTGACCTCGGTGCCTGTGTCGGTCGGCTTTACCTGCGTAGTCGCAGAGGTATCGCCGCGTACAGCATCCTGAATCTTGTCGTAAATGGTAAATGCCGTTTTCGGGTTGGATTTATCAAGTCTTACGTAGTAAACGGCACCCGCTTTCATGCCGGCAGGCATTTTCTTGCCGATGAAGTAAACAAAATCGCCGGTCTTGAGATTGTGTTCTTTGGTGGTGGTGAATACGCCTGTTTCTGCGGTCGCTGTTACATCGAGGGTATCAAGATCCATGAAGTACGGAACACCGCCCATGAGAGGGGCAACGGTTTCGCTTCCCATGCGAGCCTTGTCATTGGTGATAAGTGCGTATTCAATATCAAGTGCCTGCTTGGTAAACGCATCGGTCTTGGCTTCGCTCATAGCATCGCCCTGCGGTACATTGTAAATTTTCTTAACCTTACGCTGTACGTCAGAAATAAGACCGGTGTTCTGGAAGAACTGAACATAGTTTTTCAGCCCTTCAATAGAACCTACTTTGTGATACTTGTATTCTTCGTATTCGAGGTGGGCGTTTTCACTCGGTGGTTCAAGGCGTTTTGTCATCCACATAGTATCAGTGGCGGTGACTTCCTTGCCCTCTGGAAGTCGGGAAAGAATCTGTGTCGAGGTCGGGTCGATGTTGTAGAGTATCGGGGAATAATCTTCCGCTTGACCTACAGATTCATAGGTTACGCTCTGGGAACTAGATGGCCCCAGCTTTCTTGTTACGTCCTGTGGCATTATTTTCCTCCTTGGTGGTAATTACAGGAACTGAATATATATAAACACAAAAGTGTGTTTATCGCTTCATGGAGCTAAGCCATGCTTCTACAATCTTAGATTTATCTCTCACTGGTGCGGCTCTAAGCTGTTCTGCGTAGTCGATTGGTTTGACAACATCCTGTCCTGTCCCCTTCCTTTCCACGGATGGGGAGCGTGGGGATGGTGTAGTAGATGTGCCGTTCTTCTTTGCGTAAAACTCTTTTCTGCAATCTTCGTAGTAGCTTCTTACCACTTCGGCAGACTGCGGGTCGAGCTTGCCCTGCATGGCTTTCTGAATAGCCGGAGCTATGGTAGCCGCTTTTTCGTATGGCATTGTCTTGTAATGCTCCTGCATAAAGAACCCGATTTCATCAAAGTGTGGCTCGGCGGCTCTCTGCTCGTTAATCCAATCTGCCACGCCCTTCTTAAACTCGTTCTCCTGCTGCGCCTTCATCTGCTCAATGCGAACCTGTTCGCTATATCCGCTGATGATTTGGGAGCGGGCTACATCAAGGGCGGCTTTGTACCTAGATACTTTGGTTTGAATTTCATCGTTGTCGGAAAACTCACCCATGGACAATTCATCTTCGGTGATGCCGACATCTTTCATAGCTTTGTCGCGCGCCGCCTTGTTGACCGCATCGAGGAACTCGTTACGAAGCTCAGCTTCGCTCTTCTGCGGCGGTGGTTTCGGAGCATTCTGCTGCTTCATGGCAAGGTACTGCGGCTGATATTCAGGCGGTATCTTGCTCTCGTCCACCTGCCCCATCTGAATAGCAAGGGAAAGCTCGGCAGGCGAATAGAACTGCGTCTTCTGAACTTGCGGCTGCTGAACCTGTGGATGTTCTGCTGGCGGTTCTTCTGCCTGTGGTTGCTCTGTCGGTTCGGCTTTCTCCGGCTCTTTTGTCTCCGCTCCGCTAGGAATAGTCTCTACGACCTTCCTGCCTGTTCTTTCGTCAATGCGAAGTCCCATTCGAGGGCTTTCTTCCGCGGGCGTTTCGTGGGTTTCTACTGGTGTAGATTCTGCCGGAGTGGATTCTACCGGCGTTTCGTTCTCTGGCATTAGTTATCCTCCAATTTGGACTCCGCAATCTTACCTGTGTTTATGATTGCAATCATGTTGTCTATGAACCTCTCCGCCGCACGCAAATCAGCGCGTATGGCGTTCGGGTCTTTTGATGTGTGAAGAAGCGCATATAATGCGGCGTGTTCCTCTGTCTTTTGGAACTCCGCAAGGAAAGAGGAAAGCGTCTCCGCGCTTTTCCCCTTCTTTATCATCTCTTGCAAACGTCTTTCCCGTTCGCGGCTAGTCATCTTATCCATTTGGTCTCCTAAGAGCCATTCCTCTAGGACTTGCAGGAAGGTTCATTTTCTTCAAAATCTCGGCTATTGCATCAGGCGGCAGATCGTTCAGCCCTGCGGATACCTTCGGGATACCGCTCTTTCTTATGTCGGCGGCGGCTTTCGCATCTACCAATGCTTTCTTCGCAGCGATTTCTGCCTGCTGCTGTGCCTGCATCATTGCAAGCTGCGACTGTTGTTTCTGCGCCTGTGCCTGCTTGAACTGTTCGCTTGTCGGATCTATCAGCGTCTTTTCTGCATTTGTCAGTCCCATTTCCTCAAGAAGCGTCTTGCCTGCTACATACCAACTGTTTTCATCAACAATTCCCTGCTGTGCGAATACTGGATATATCTGATTGATGAGTACCATCAGGTAGTTGATACGTGCTTCTTTCGTCCCCGCTCCCTGTGCCACGTTAAGCACAAGATCGTAGTCCACGTTTACGTCTGCACTGGAGATAGATATGTTCTTGTCCCCTACTCTAATCATCTGCTCGGAATCGCCGAACTGCTGATTGAGCTGAATCAAGAAACGGAATATAGGCTTGAAGAAGTTTTCAGCGGACAGACGCGCCATGTTCTTCTGGCGTTTCTCTGCCTGTCCCATGATGCTTGTGATGCCCGTCGCCGTCTTGTTCAGGGATTCAGAATCAAGCCCTTGGTTATACCTTGTTGAACCCGTCTGTGCTTCAATCTCGTTCTGTGCATAGTCTACAAGGCTCATGGTTGCCGAACTCATGGGCGGCGTGGAAATCGGATAAATGAGATTACCTGGCATGCCGTTGGTTGGCACTAAATCTTCGTTATCGAGAAGGGCTTCTACGTCTACATTCGCTTGGTCAAACGCCATTTGCGGGCTATTGCACCTTGCGATGTTGACTATCATTTGACGGATGACTGCCGTCTTTAAGTCCTGCTGCTGCTCTACAACATCAGCAAACCCCGCCTTCTCATTGAAGATGACCTGCGGATCTCTTTCGGAGCAGTTTACGAAGAACGGTACTCTTTTGAAGTTGTTTACCTGTATTTTGAGTGGTACTTCGCTATCGCCCACCGTGTGAACGATGAGTTTTTCATAGATACCGTCATCGTTATAGTCTACGTCTACATAGCACTCATAAAGCTCTACGTCCTTGGACGCATCGTCTGCGTCTGTCAGCTGATAGCTCCTTGTAGAAAGACCCCTGTTATGCGTGGTGTCGTACTGTGTGTACTTGGTGTCGCCCGCGTTCTTCAACGCTTCGTCCACGTTCTCATACACGCCGTCACGTTCCCTGCGTTTCAGGTAGTCCCCTTTCACGATCTTTCGGTGCGCTACAAACTTGCAGTCGTTGATAGACGAAGCATCCGGCGTAAAGCGGAACTCCGACGGCGGCACCCTTTCAATCACAGGGTAGTTGTCGGTGACGCGAATCTCGTTGTATTCGACATTGTAATAACCGCCGTCCACCTTCTTGATTTTGGTGACTTCTATGTCGCCTGCGGCAGCGGCATTGGAAAGCTGATTCATGATTTCATAGTCCATCGGGCTAATCATAACCTGCATTGGTACATGCTCTTCTTCGTGCTTCCACCAAACCTTGGCAACGCCGTAGTTGAGTTTAAGAGAATCTGTCCAAACGTCATTGCAGAAGGTGGTGTAGTCGTTCTTCGTGTCGAGCTGATACTGAATCAGCATCTCCGTTTTCTTCGCCGCATCGGTCTTGTCCATGTTGCGAGCCTGCACGCTGACTGGTTTGTCTGAACCCGTAAAAACCTCCATGACCTGCGGAATAATCCAGTCGATGGAGGTTTTCACGTCTCTTGACACCCAGTCAGACATTTCAGAAAGCCGTGCAAACTTCTTTCTGTAGTGACCTTTGGTGGCATTATAAATTTCTTCTCTTTCAAGAATTTTCGGCTCAATCGAGGACTTGTAGTAGTCGTTGGCAGCTTGCTTGCCATCAGTGACCGCCCTCATGATTTTGTCGATTTCTTTCTTCTTTAGCGTCTTTAAGCTGACTTCCTCGCCCTTCGGGGCAAGTGCCATGACTGCATTAGCTTCCATTACATCTTCCCCCATTTACGGATACGGCCTTTTTTCCGTGCATCTTGCCATGCTTTTTGCCATGGGTTCTTCGTCTGTGCGTATATCTTCGCACAAACATAAGCAAGGCAGTCGATGATATGCGAGTATTCGTTCTTGTCAGGTTCATCAAGAAGTCTCTCTCCTACTTTCTTTCTGTGGTAGCCGCCTGTCAAAGCTCTTATAATCCATGTGCATGACGGGTCGATCAAAAGCATCGGCTTTCCATCGCTCGTCATATTGGTTAAGAACCACCGCACGGCTTCTGCACGTTCTGTCTGCGACAATGCACCCGGCTGAACATACCATCCAAAATCATCTCTAAGTATCTGATTGGCAGTCTTTTCATCCGCCTGTGAACGCTGATTACCTGCCGGATCACCTACGCAATTCAGCGAGAATCCATAGTAGTATGCCGCTAAATCGGCTTTCAGGGCTTTGGCGTGGTTTCTCATACCAACATCCCATGACTGACACTCTCTAAGAACAAGAATCTGTCCCTTTGCAGTCGTCTGACAGATGATGGTAGCAGGGGTAAGTCCATAGTCGAAGCCTAGCTCCAAAGGTCTCCGCTTGTCTGGTCTTAACGGACTTCCTGCTACATGGTAGTCGTACCTGAACTCTGGATAGTAGGGCTTTTCGAGCGATACGTCCCAGTTGATTTCGTATTCTCGCTCCCACCCTGCGGCAGTAGAGCCTTCTTTCTGCTCTTTTATCCATTCAGGGTCTCGCTTGTCCGGGTCGGCGGTGTAGTGAACCCTCGCAATGTAAGCCCCGTTTCTCCTGTATTCTGTGAGACCTTTAATCTCTTCGTGTTTCTCTATCGCCTGTTCATCTTCAATCCCGTTGATGTTCTCATTGACGATCTTCGAGAAGAAGCCGGGGTTCGCTGAACTGTCGATGAGGATACGCCCGCCGCCTTGAATAACAGGTCTAAGAGCCATCCATGTTTCCTCGGCGTTGTCCCAGAAAGCCATTTCTGTGCAGTATACACGCGATGCAGTGTATTGTCGGAGCTGGTCAGCACCTTCAGCTACGGCAAAGATGGTTGTTCCGTTGCTGAACCGAAGAAAGCTATAGCCTTTCTCGGAACTTATCTTCTTCTCCAACTTAGGGAAGCGATGCCGGTTATGAGGGAGATTATTATACATGAACATAAAACGGCTCTCGCCCATCAAGTAGGCGGAGTCATCGAACTTCTTTGACTGTATGAATATGGTTTGGTTCTCCCTGTACATCGCTTCCCATAAGCAGATAGCAAGGCAGCACCAAGTAATCATCATACGTCTTGATTTTGGTATGCAAAGAATTTTCTCGTTCTCTGCCAAGTAGCAGATTCGTTTCAAGTATTCTTTGTCAGGGAAATTCTTTACTTTCCCTTCGTCGGCTTCGTCCATCGTGAGACAAGCTCCATGAATAAACGCCCAAGTGTCATTCTTCCATGCCTTCGTCTCCATCAATGTGAGAAGCTCTTCCTTCTCTGCCCTGCTCAGCATATCGCTTCACCTTATCATCGTATAAACCAACAGGAAGCTAACGGTCAGCCCATATACAATAAAAGCCTCTGTCATTTCCTCGTTCTCTTGCCGCTCGCGATTTCAAGTGCCGTGTCACTCGAGGTTGCAAGTGCCGTGTCACTCGCAATTACAAGCGCAGTATACAGGTGTTTCGCTTCTTTCACGTTACCGCTAAACTCGTCATGGTCGGCTTCTATTTCTACTTGAGGCTTAATCTCTACCGTATAGCCTTGCGATTCGTATTCGCTGACTGCATCATACAGCTGACTACAGTAGTCGTCATGTTCGTATGTTTCAATGAATTTAATCCCTTGCGTCATGTTTGCACCTCCTTAGCTACTCATTTTCTTCCACAAGTCTGCATATTGTTTTTCTTGCGATTCGTGTAGTGCTTGCGCATAAGCATCGGCTGAATCGGCATCTTTGAATTTCCCCAGATATTGCCCAGTCTTGCGATAGTAGTTGATAATGTCGGGAGCCCACCATAAAGCCCTTCCGTCTTGCGTGATTGTCGGCAGTAAGTATTCGTAACCATCAGGCATGGTAAATGAAGCAGATCGGACTGTCGCATACTCTCCGTTAGGCATCTTCACTACAGGTCTGCTATCTAGGTCTATGTTTCCTGGAGAAACCATCCCATTCCAATCACCATCTATTACATACCTCGGCATAGCTGCACCTCTTTTTTGTTTTTTTTAGGAAATCGCGTTTTATGAAATCTATTGAGGCTATGGGACTATGCGAGGTCGGGGAAGGAACTCCTTTTGATTCTTTAGAGTTCCAGATTGGGGTATACATTTAATAGATTCCTTTGTATGGGGACCCCACTCGCCCCCTCCCCCTGCCGTATCCATGGGACTCCTACCGCCCCTGACGCACCCATACCCGCCGGACGCCTGCCCATCGTCTGCGCCGCCCTGCCCCATCATCCTAGCCACCACTCCATGCTCCCCTAGCCTTGCCAGTCATTACCTTGTCACCTAGCCAGTCTATCCCGCCGGAGATGACGCCATATTGAATGACTATGCAGAATGTGGGATAGATCGCCGTGGTTGTATGATAGATTTATGCGCTAACCTGCATAAACCTATCATCCTAACTACTCCGGCGGAATACGTCAGATTTACTCATCAGCTCTGCGATGCGCTTATCTATATCTTCGTCAGATACTGCCTTAACACTAGTATTTACCGTGTTTACCTCAGATTTATCAGCGTATCCGTGATTATTCTTCAGGTCGAAGATGATACCCGCTACATTACCTTTACCACTAATCATGCGCCGCTCCAAGTCCGATTCTATCGCGAGATTCGCGCGTTTTAGTAAATCGGGAACGCTGACAGGGTGCAGTTCTCCATCTATTTCAGACTTCGAGTAGACTGTAGTATCAGCACCTGCACTATGTAAATACGCATTCAGTGTGTCTTTACTTATATTCAAGCACAAACATAGCCCGCTCTTTGTCATCGGTGTATCTGTCTTCTTACAATCAGCTATCCAGCCGTCTATCTTTACTTTCAGCTCTTGTACGTTATTGAGTTTCCGCTTTCCGCCTGGAGCTATGTCATGCTTGTCTACATGCTTCCCGTCTATCAGCGTCAAACGTACTAGCGCGGCTCTAATCCTCGGTCGAGTTCTCCGCCAGTTACTGAGCAGCGACTTCGTTATCCCTATGCGCTCCGCTATCTGTGCATCCGACAAGCCGTCTTTGACCCATTTCCTTATCTGCTCGAGCTTATCTTCTGCTTCCCACGCTTTGTATCTACATGCCGCCATCTTCTGCTCTCACCTCTCCTTCTGCTCTTCGCTCTCCGTCCTCTGAAGCTCCGCCAGCTTTTACAAGCTCTTGCGCTTCTGCTCGCTCCGTCTTCTCCAATTGCACGCAAAAAGCGTCTGGCGATGCATCATCAGACGCTTCACTAGACGCTTTACTTCCTGTGTATGCTTCTCTGCATACTACTTTACATTATCATTATACCACGTTTTCCTTCGATAAATTCGCATAATTTCTTCAACTTCCCCGACTTTATCGAATAAAATAGCCCCTGACCGTATGATCGGGGGCTTTCTCTATATATGTATTACTTGATTTCTACTTTTTCGCCGTCTTTCTCTGCATAAACGCTGTATCCTAACGCATTTAACAGATTGACCAGTTCCAGCGCGCGAAGCGTTCCTGCTCGAAGTCGTCTATTAAAATTCTGCTGATTGACGTTTATCATCTCAGCACACTTTGTTTCGCTCGTCTTACTCTCGAGCAGCCTGCACTTTATAAACAGATATAATGCTTTGTCGTCCATATCTCACACCCCCTTTCTTCCGATATTATCGGCATTTTCTCTATATTATCACAACGTTTTCATGTTGTCAAAAGTATAAAGTTTTCATAAACTTCATCATTTACTCGATTTTGCTGTTGACAACACTGTTTAACTGTTGTATCATGTAATCAACATCAAACAAGCGTTGAAACACAAGCGCAGAGTTCCGTCAGACGACGGAGAAAGAAGGTAAATCATGACCGTAGATGAAGAACTCGAATTAGTAGCAGAAAGCACACAGCTTCGCGAAGTAGCTGAATCTCTCCACGGCCTTGCGGCAGACGCGGAAGCAGCCGCTAGACTCAGCAGCAAGCACGGCGCGGAGTTTGATTACATCGCAAGTTTCATTGCAAAGCTCGCGAAAGAATGCGAAGAGTACGAAGAAGAGTTTGCGAAAGAAGCAGAATAAGGCGGCACGGCTTCTGAGGGACTGTGCTGAACAGTCCCACCCCACCATAAATTTTATGTGTTCCCCGCAGGGGAAGGAAGGAGTTAAGAATGACCACGGTATCCGTCCACTACGTTTTCCATGGCTTCCGCTTCATGGACCACTGGGAAACATTTGATACGGCAGACGCTGACCGCGTTATCAGAGACGCGGAGCGAGATACGGCAATAGATATGTATGTTATCGGCGGAGTATTCCACCGGAAGGGAGAATAAAAATGAAACTTATGGAGGAAGATTTTCCAGTGAACCGCTTTGCGGAAAGTAAAAAAATCGCAAGCCTGTACGACCTGCTCGCTATCATCATCGGCGGTGATGCTGAAAAGTCACTCACGAAAGCGGGTAACGTAGTTCGTGAGTGCGTGGACGCTTACGGCGGCGAATACACCGCGCTTTCGTCCGCCGATTGGAGAGACTTTGTAGTGTCTGCCGGGCTGACTAAAACGGCGGCGATCAAGGTGGCGGCGGCTATTGAGTTAGGGAAACGCCTCGATTCCGCATATGACAAGCGGAACCGCGAAAGCTTCGGAAACCCTGAAAATGTTTCCCGCTTCTTCATGGAGCGGCTCCGTCATGAGACACAGGAACACTTCTGCGTCGCCTACACGAATGTTAAAAACCGGCTGATTGGCTGGAAAGAAATCAGCATCGGCGGACTGAACGCCGCACCCGCCGACGTAAAAGAAGCGATGAAGTGGGCAATCAGATTTAAAGCCTACGGCTTGATTCTCGTGCATAATCACCCATCCGGCTATCCTGAACCGTCAAAAGAGGATATAGAACTCACGGAAAACTTCGCGAAAGCCGCAAAGTTCATTGATTGCGAAGTCCTCGACCATGTAATCATCGGTGACGGCATCTATGTAAGTCTGCATGAGAGAAATTTAATGTAACCGTTCTGAGGGGTTGACGGTATCAGCCCCTATCCACTTCCGTTTATTTGTTGTCAAAAAAGGAGAAAGAACATGACAGACAAAGATTTTATCAATTACCTGCGCCGCGCGATTAACGCAGGTGCATCTCTGGAAGGAATCAAGACGGAGATCGACATTGAAGTAGCTGCCCGCGTTTACGCGGCATCTAAAAGGAAAGCTGCTCCGCTCTCCGTCTGCTCCGCCCTGCTTCGCGAAGCGGGAAAAAATAAGTCGAAGCCTGAATTCCACCATCCGATTTATTGTAATGACGGAGAGTCGATTGCCGTCACAGACGGCGCACATTTTGTCGTCACCGCGTCGATTAAGTCAACGCCGGAAAAGATAGCAGTGGACGCAAAAGACGTCCCCGTGCTAGCCGCGCAGGTTGACAAAATGCTGAAAACGGCGATTGATACCCCCGCGATTAATCGCGAGTGGGTTTACCGTTCCGCGGTGGAGAGCTGGTTAGCTGATGTGGACGCAGTAGTAAGTCAACAGCGTTGCCCGGAGTGGGAAAAGTACAGCGTTATCCTTTTCGACACTGAAGGAATCGCGGTTAACGCAAAATATTTAAAGCGTTGCTTCGACTACACCGGCGCAGATAAGCTGCTCTTTGGATTCTGGAAGGGGCGCAATGGCTTCCTCCGTCAGGTCTGCACAGAGTTTCATTCCGCGAAGTTTATGCTTTCCCCGATTGACAAATTATGGTTTGAGATCGTGGCGAAGAAGAAGGACCTGCACACGCTTCCGGTAACTCTAGTCGCCAAATAATAAATAAAGGTTCTATGGGAAAAGAAAATTGATGACGAATTCCGCATTTTCGACGTGGTGGAGTGGGTAAACTGCTCTGAGATTGACTAAAATTAACACATACGGTGAGTATAATATTATTAGGTCAGTACTTATTTAGATGAAAATGGCGATCCTGTACCGTATGAAGAAACAGAAATCTGCATTTCTCCCCGTGGGCAAGTCCTCGCAGACGATGATGAATGCTCTTTTTTTGTTGAAGAATAAATAAAAATAAAAGTGGCTGGTGCAATGTAAGCACTAGCCACTTTTATTTTGCTCTAAATTCTGATTAGCCCGCGTGCCGCACACTCAATAGCGAATAGTGTCATGAGTTTGTCGCGGCGTCTGTAGTACGTCATTTTGTCCATGTGCAGGGCGTCTACGGACGCTTGCCACGTGTGATGCTCCCAAAATGATACTTCGATAATGCGCTGATCGTGACGTTCTAGCATGCTCATCACCTTGTCAATAGCCGCGAGCCATGTTTCTGGCTGCTGAACCTCACCGCCTGAAATGGTTACCATCCGCAATGGCGTGAGGTTTTTCAGAGCTTCCGTCTGCGTCGGGTCCGACACAAATCCCTGCGAGCGGCGTTCAGGTGCGCCGCTTCTCCTTTTCATCTCTAGTCTCTTTTCATAAACTGCCTTTCTGATGTTGTGATAGTTAGCTATATGCCACCTCACCGACCTTAGAGCCCCTTCTCCAAGGTCATACACCGGTGGATCCCACGCCTCCGTTCCGTTCTCCGCTTGCATTGTCATCATCCGTCTTTAGAAACTTGACGAAAACACCCTGCGCGATACGATCACCACGCTTGATAAAAAATGGTTCATCTCCAGTGTTCCGATAACAGATAAAAATCTGATCCTTGTAGTCTGCATCAATCACGCCTACAGAATTAACAAGCTCCAGCCCGAATTTAATAGCGTAACTGGAGCGCGGGAAGATGAGTAAAACGTCATCTTCATCCATTTCTACCGCCGTGTTTGTTGGGATGATATACTTCTCACCCGGCTTGATTTCTACCGACACGGCGGCATAAAAATCGTAACCTGCGCTATACTTTGTTACCCGGCGTGGAAGTTCCGCCTCGATACACTGATTCAATCGTCTAAACTTTCTCATTGCTCTTCTCCTCCGCATCTGGAATTATTACAACAAATGCTCCTGTCTTTTTCAAAATGTCACGAAGTACGTAGAAAGACATACCTGCAAAGCATGCCGTAACGAACGTGCAGGTCGCGATAGCCACGGTTAGAAGCTCATCTTTCATCATCTGCCTCCCTTGATGTACATGTAGTACAAACCCAAAACTAAAATAACAATCAGGGTCGAAACGTATTCGATGCAGTTATACAGACTTGTTTCCATCGTTTTTCTCCTTGAGTTCAACTACAGTAACGGCGTCAGGTGTATCGAAAATGTCATCGATGCAGCGAGTGTAGTCCAAGTCGCCGTAAATTGCCCCGACTTCTCGATCGAGCATGGCATCCGGCATATCATGAATGTCTCTGTCATCCCATCTGCGAGCATAAAGCAGCATGCCGCGCTCTTGCCTGACATTCTCAGCGTCGTATATCTCGATTCCTTCATAGTTTTTTGTCATCAAAATCCCGATCAAGTCTCTAAGTTTCATTCTCACTTCTTCTCCTTTTGAGTTCCCCTTTGACAGCTCCCCAGAGGTCAAACCACCGTTTCTTATCGTAGTCCATTCCCCAGACGTCAAAGCCCATGCCAGCAAAATCATCATCGCGCCGTTTGTTTTCAGCTTCTGCGCACCGGAAATCTGTATCTAACACATGCAGCGTGTTAGTGCCTAAGTGCGGCACTAGTGGAAGAATGAAGCCAACCGTGTCGCTCACGATGTACGTCATTCTCCCCAACGCGTACCGCTCCGCACTGATAATTATCTGCTCCATCAGATCATCAAGCGGCAGCATTTTTGCTTTATTCATGTTTGTACTCCTCGCATTTATAACTAAAGTCAGAAACGGAATAAAAGTAATACGGATGCCGTTTCATATAGTCTTTCAATGCCCTGAAATGCTTGCTTTTCTTGCATCTGTCACAGGATTTGTTTGTACAATCCGAATTACAGAAACACATGTCGAAGGATCCGCTGTGTTCTTTTTTCCAAGTCATACCTTCCCCCTATAAAGCCGCTCTGCCCTTTCATCAGCCTCCTTGATTTTCTGCTTAATAGCAGACTTATCAAGTCCAAGTCTGCAAACAAGGCTGTCCAGTGCGTTCTGGCAGTCTGCCACCGCCTGAATGAGATTGTCTTTCGCTTCCGCTGGCGTTGTGTCCGCCTTGTAGTATCCCGGTAGTGTTGCTCGTTCCCACTTTGAAATCGCATGGATGAGTTCAGCGGCTTCTTCTTTCGCGATGCCGCAATGCGCTGCTATACCATAACATGCCACTATGTCCTTATTCATCTGTTTTCGCCTTTATAAATGTTGTTGGTTTGGTACGAATATGCCGTTACTTCAAAGTCAAGTCTAGCTTTCATGAGGGATCCACTGGCTCTAATTGAGTTATGCATGTCATATACCTGAAGATTGTTAATTCTCATTTCTTCTCCTTCTTCATTTCACCAAAGTAAAGGTCTGGGTCTGGAATATAATAGCTAGGATATGGGTGCGGCAAGATCTCTCCCTTTGTCCAGATGATAGCGATAAGCAGATAGAAGCATCCGAAACAAAAAGCAAAAGAAACTAGCCAGAACAGTACCTCAGCAAATTCATACGGAAAGTACGTCATCAGGTACATGAAGACCCCAGACACGATAGCAGATATGATAGCAATGATGATGCACTGTTTATTAGTCATAGTTACCACCCCAAGATGATGTTCATATGCGCTGTAGGAATAATCTTATCTTCGACACCTTCATCTACAGCAGGATACATGCTAGTCACATTCATATCCTTCGCCCCCAAAAAGACATCCAATGACATATCTCTGAGCGTGCCATTAAAAATCATAGCCTTATCTTGACAAGAGACATAAATGTATACGTCTTCATCCATATCAAGGATGTTCACCATGTCACCGAATTTAATCATCTGGACTCACCTCAATCAGCAGCTTAGTCATCACATGAAGTTCAACGGAATCATCACCGTACATGTCCACATCATCTGGGATATATGCTTTAGCACCGGGATGAATTGCAATTACTTTCAAGTTCTTAATCTGTTCAGGCATCAAGAGAGTTCTCTGACTGAATCCAAAAATGATATCCTTTTTGTTACCAAAGACCGAAATAGAACAGTTGTCTGGGTCAGAAGCCATAAGACCAAGTGGATAGTTATCTGGAATGACCTCTAAGAGTTCACGCAATTTCATTTTTCTTCTCCTCTTTTCTCCTCTGCAAGATCTTTAAGCTGATTTGCATACCATGCGATCTTTCCGGCGGTTTCTGCTTTATCGCCTTTACGACCATAGCGATATGCATACTTGATGATGTTGCCCCAAAGGAAGCCTTCATACTGCTCTCTGTGCATCAAATTATGATCTCATAGGCTTCTGAAATACCTTTGACCTTATAATGAGATGGATTGATGGCGTCATCAACCTTCTTAGAGAGGGCATCTTCCATCCGATCAACTACTCCTTCGTCCTCTTCAGGCTTCTTTGTGAGTTCGTTAATGAGATCAGGGATAACCTTGTCGACACGATCAGGTTCAACAGAATAGATATCCAAATCAGGATTAGCACCACTAAGATCGAACTGCCCATCTTTGGTAAATTCTTCATAATCAGGAACAAGCGTTCTACCACCAGCCCACTCTACTTTAACTGGAAATGCATCCTTACCCTTAGCAATCTCTGTTACGATACCACCACCAAAATGAGGAGACCAAACCTTGTCTCCTACCTTAAATTCTTTTGCTTATGGCATTTTTTCGCACTCCTTCATGAATTTTTTATCTTCTTCCATTTCTTTCTCCTTGTAAATTTCCCAGTCCGTTGCGAAAATATCGTCCCACGCCAAATCGTCTGCTCCATCCCATGGCGGTTTGTCACATTCAAAATCGCAACGTGTCACAAGAGCTTCCTCCTGAAAGAACGGTTCCAGCATCTTAAAACTGTAATACCCCTTCCTCCACGATTTCCGCCTTATCTTCTTTCCCTCATCGGCGGCTTTTAATGCTTGCCATGTTTTCATCTTTTCTTTCGCTCCAATCTTCCCTCAGTTGATTTCAAAAACTAGAGCAGGATTTCCCACTCAGTCATAAGCCCTCCCCCCATATATATCCATCACGTCTTCCATACGAATGGGGTAGTGTCGGAATCCGTTCGCGAAAAGCCACTGGTCCATATCTTTGTACAGACTATAGAGCGCCTGGTACAAAGCTTCCTTTGAATAATCACCAACTGTCAGCTTTACAGCCTTTACTTGAGCCGTACTGGACAAGTCCGCGTAGATATGCAGATGCCCATCCAAATCATTGTCGATATAGATTTTTTTCGGGTCCGTGACAATAGCCCCGTCTTCTGCCTGAATAATAATCATGATTCCTCCTTGTAAACTTCCCAGTCCTTTATTTATCACTCGCTAAGGTAATAACTAATTCCCCGTCATCATTAAAGTACATACGGTCTACGTATGCATTCTTGAATTTTTCGGGGATACCCGCACTTCTGTCTCCGTAGTACAGGATCAACCCATCTTTGTTCTGGATGGCGATCTTGTCGAAGCCTGCATCTTTGACTTCGGCTGTTCCCAAAATTTCTTCTACTGTCAGCATGTTATCGCGTTCAACAAGCATCATGCCATGGAGAAATCTATCCTCAATTTCTCCCATCATTTTGTCTCCTCTTTCAATCCCTTTCTCGACGGAATACTGGAGAAGGCGACCTGCGATGATGTTGACGATGATTGGCATATCGCTTTCGTCAACAATTCGTGCGAGCTGCATTCCTCTCAACTTGATTTCATTAATGATGCGCATGATCTTTTTGCCATCTTCTTTTTTGTATTTCCCGTGAATTTTCAATTCTTCCATTTTCTTCTCCCAGTCAAATAAATGTGTTCTCAGTGTCAACCGTTATAACAAGGCCAAACTGGTTTCCAGTCCCAATCTCGCGTACAGCCATGCGTAATACATTATCATCCACATTATCATGTGAATTATCGTAACTATCGTAACTATCGTATAAATATTTATCTGTCGCAATATCATACACGCATACGACATCCTCTTTACTGCAAACTTTCAGTAAGTCCCCAACTGTCATTTTCTAAACCCCTTTCCGCGGTTATCTCTCCTTACTACATAAAATTCTTCACGTCGCTTTTTTCGATCTCAATCGTGATGTACGGTACTTTCTTCCCATCTATAAGCAGCTTGCTCTGGAACCGTTCTGCTTTCAGGTGCAGATATTTCGGACTGTCATCTTTGATGATGCCTGCAGTCACTAGCCCGTCTAAAAGATACTTGCAACCGCTGATGACGTTATCGTCATCGCGGCGCATTGTATCTTCGTAAAACGTTACGATACATGTGACATGTTCGGTAAATCTCTCGCATGTCTGCGCGCGGAACGTCTCGGCAAGCTCCCTAGTATACGTCTTTTTCATTGACGCTCCTGCAAACCTGTTCGTCCGGTTCAACTGAATAAGGTCATTCGTGGACGGGAGCCTGCCTCGATATGTCAGCTTAATCCGTGGTGACATACGCCACGCCGCCATATTCGCAGGCATGCATCACATCATCCTGTTCGTTGTCTGTCAGCTTCGCTTTAACGACCTCGCCGTTGACCGTAAGTTTACCGCCAGCCGTGTCCACTACAGATGGATTGATGTATGCCTTTACTCCATTAACGATGATTGTCATTTTTCTTGTTCCTCCACTTTCTAGCTAATTCGATTTTTTTCTCTGTCATGCTGACGCCGTTAATCTGCGTCGGTACGATAATCCCCACCGGGACTTCCATGATCCAAATTTCCACTTTCGTTTTCCCGTCTCTGATTTTCAGGTCGAAGTCTTCAAGGTATGTTGTTTTCCTACCTCTCTCGACCTTGATTTTCACGACTTCGTTAGCCTTTGTGCGGCTCTTTCTCTTTACGTCATTCTGCCATTCGGCAACATCCACGCAGTCTTCAAACGCCCTGATGACGTCTTCCAGCTTGTCGAAGAAGCCGATTTCATCGCGGCAGATAAGTTCGTTCTTGCGGTAAATCGCTTTCATCAAAATATATGCAAATTTCAAGCCTGTTTCCCTCGCTGTTCTTTCCGTTTCCTTGAGCTTTCGCACCTTGTCTCTGCAAGTAATTGAGCAGTACCTCGCGCGTTTCTGCTGCGTCCTGAAGTCTTTCCGGCACCATTCGCAAGTCTTTACCGCGCCGCGAATCAAGCTATTTGCCGCGACAGGGATACCTTCGATGTGTTTACGCGGTCTTAAGCAATGATGCCCTTCACCCTCTACAACCGGCTGCCCGCATTTCTCGCATTTGTCGATTTCTGCTCCGTCTACTACAGTTTTCCCTTTCTGACCAAGTTCTTCCATATGACGGCTAAACTCGCTGTACTGCATGTGCGACAAGCTAGCCGCCTGCAAAAGATTCAACCTTCCGAAGTTTGCGGCGCATCCGCAAAATCTCATTGCCCTGTTCATCGCGTCACGCTTTCTTGAATGTCGGCGAAGGCTTCGCGGTTACTCTCTGATGCGCCGGAACGACATGCTCGCGACCATCAAAGCTGGAGCGGAAGGTTCGCACCTCAATGTCGATCGTCTTGAATCTCACAAGATTCCGAATAACAACCTCATCGCCGTTCTTTACATGCTCAATCAGCTTGTTGATGAACATATTCACAATGTTATTCACACATACATGTGAATAACCGTATTCATTCCCCTTCAGCTCTTCGATAACGTCTGATGTATGTACTCTCATTGTCTTACCTCCTAAAACGGGATATCTTCTTGTGACATTTCCTCGCCAAACTGTCCGAAGTTTCCTTTCGGCGGCTGCGAACCAAATCCGCCCCACTGCGAGCCTTGCGCTGCCGCCTGCGGTGCGCCCTGCATCCCAACCTCTGCGCGGTCTACGTTTACTTCGGTTACCCATTTCTTCTCGCCGTTCTGTTCATAGCTCCTGACGTTGATTTTTCCCTCAACAAAAACGTCAGAACCCGCGCGGCAGTTGTTCCCGATGAGTTCCGCAGTCTTCCCAAAAGCTACGCACGGGATAAACGCGGTTCTTTCGTGCCACTCGCCGTTCCACTGGTATCTCTCGACACACTGCACGGAGAAGTTCGCCATCGCAGAACCCTTCTTCGTTGCTACCATTTTTGGATCTCTTCCGACTTTCCCGAGCAGCATAACCCGGTTGATACAGAATTCCATCTTTTTGCTTCCTTTCGTAAATGCTCTATAACGCTATTTCAGGGCTTCGCCCCATCTATTCGGTAAATCTATCATGCAAGCCTCGTGAACGCCTGCAGAGGGCAAATAAGCGTGTTCTCAGATGATTTGCACCGCGAGACGCATGTAGATTGATTTCAGAATTGGTTTATCCGCTTCGCTAACTGCTCCGTTTCGGAAGTCAAGTATGAGTTGATTAAGAAGCACCATCGCTTCGTCACCGCCGATATTGATGACTGCTTTATCGTCCGGCACCTTTTCTTGCTTCGGGCATGTTATCGACGCCATTCGTTCTTCCGCTTTCTTCCTCGTTTCCATTTCGGTCTTTCCGTATGCGCTATGAATCTTTCCGTCCACTCCGACAAACTGCGCTTCATATCCGGTTGAAATGTGTTTGATTTTGATTGCAACCTTGCTCGCGACCGGAGCAACGCTTTTTGCGGTAACGTGATCCCCGTATTTGTACGGCTTGAATACAGTTTTCGGAATTTCCGGGAAAGCGTCTAAAAGCGTTTTGACTTCAAGCTCGCTGAACGATGAACGATCGCCAAGCATTTTATAGTGAAACGCGCTTGCAGAAGTATTGAGAAGTTTTGCCATTTCTTTTTTTGTAACTCCCGCCTTTTCAAAAATCTTGTTGATTTGCTCTTTCGCTCCACTGACCAACACAAACCTTTTCATAACTAAGCCCCTCTCAATCGTCGATTTTCTCCTCGAACCGTGTACACATACGGTTCGAGCATTTCTTTCAACCTGCTCCCGATCCCTTCGTCTGCTCTTGTTATCTCGTCAAGCGGAAACTCGCTTGAGACGATGGTCGGCATCCGATTGACGTATCTCGAATTGATGATGTCGAACATGATTTGCTGATCCTGACTCTGCATCTCGTTTCCCTTGATTGCCCCCTTGAAAAGGTCGTCGATGTAAAGCCACGGAAGGAGCGACACGCTCGCTATCATCTCGTCATAGCGGTCAAGGTTCTTGTACATGACTGCCTTGATACGCTGAATTTCACGGCGGTATTGCCAATAGTGATGCTCTCGTTTCATCGCCTGGCACGTTGCAATGCAGATGTGCGTCTTGCCAGTCCCCGGTCTCCCGAAGAATCCAAGCCCTTTGGCGTTCGGGTCTTTCAAGAAGCCCTGCGCGAGCTTCTTCATCTCATACGCCATGATGTTGTCTGTCTTGAACCGTTCCATAGTGAATGCGACGTAATTCTCCGGCTTAATCCCACTCGACCGAAGGTAGAAGTGCGTATCCCTTGCTTCCCTGCATTCTGGGCAGCGGCACGCCTTGTCTACGCCGTTCATGCGGTAGAATATCCAACCTGTGCCACCGCAGCGTTTACAGGGAAATCGAGTTGGTTTCTCGTCCGGCTCTTCCTGCGGGCTAGAACGGGAGATCTCCGTCAGCTCTGCTATAAGTTTCTTCGCTCGTTCGTCCATTTCTGTTCCTTTCTGCCTGCCTTCGCCTAGCCGCTTCTCTTTCCTCTTCCGTCATTTCAAAGTATCCTTTGATGTGAGGAATTTCTGGTTTAGCTTCAGGTCTTTCTCTTGCTTGCCAGCTCCTGCAAAGAGATTGCCAGTCCGTGATCGGCATCCCTCTCACCTTCCAGCCAACCGCGTTGTAGTAGTCGTAGAATTTTTCTGCTGAGAAAGTGAAGTTATTTTTTTTCACGAACGCCTGAATTTTTTCTAGCGTCGGTGTCACTACAGAAGTGACAAAACAGTTTTGAGTTGGAGTTGGAGTTGCCTTTCTGGTTGAACCATTAACTGCTATGTTAGACAATCTACTTCTACTACTCTCTGTATCACTCATGTTAGTATCACTCATGTTAGTATCACTCTTAGTAGGAGGTGACAAATTTGGCATGTCTTGAGGTGACACTGGTGTCACTTCTTGAGGTGACAATTTGTCACTTCTCGTAGTGCCATTTTGGCACTTCTCATGGTGACAACTTGTCACTTCTCGTGATGCCAATTTGTCACTTCTCGTAGTGCCATTTTGGCATGACTTTTTGGAACTTGTTTCGGAATACATTTCAGAAAGTTCGGATAATTTGCGAAGGTAAATTTTTTGCGCTTTGCCAAATCCCTGTTTCCTTGTTTCAATGAGACCACTCTCTTCAAGTTCTTTGAAGATGCGGATGACGGTTCTCTTACTTGCACCAATCAGCTCTGCGACCTCGTCCTGGTTGAACAAGAGATACATACCGTTCTTGTCGTGGAAGCGTTCAGCGTTCTTTCTACTAGCCATCATTCGATCGAGGAGAAGGCTATACGTCCATTTAGCGTTGATGGAAACGCTTTTGAACCCCATCGCTAATGCTTTCGGAACTGGTATGAAGTTGTAATTCAGCTGGTCGCAAACGTCCCAATTCTTACTCACTTGCTGAACCTCCTGTAAATCTTCTCCGCTTCCTCTTTATGGGTTTCGTTCCATGCTTTCATCTGCCCTGCATCCATCCGGCAGTCCGTGAAAAGGATGCGGTATTTTCGCTCGTTGTCGCCATGAGCGTAGATTTCATGGCAGTTCTCGCACAAGAGAATCAGATTCTCCAGTGTGTCTGAACCACCTGCGCTGCGAAAGCGGATGTGGTGATGGTGGAAGCGTCCCATAGACTTACCGCACCACTCACAACGGCGATAGCCTTCGGGAGACGCCCTTTCGTCCACCATCTGACAGACTTTCCTGTATCCCGAAGGGGAAAGTCTGATTTTACTTTCCTTCTTGATTTCCATTCTCTTTCCCCCATTCGTCAATCAGCCGCGCTCGCTCGCTTGGCGTCATCGTGTCGATGCCTTGTAGCTTCGCCTCTTCGACTATCCAATCAATCAGCCGCGCCATCTCGGAAGACGAGTAAACCGATGAACCGTAGTAAGCGTTGAAGTAGACTTTCACTCCGTCGTCAATCACCCGATCGACAAGCCACCCCAGTCCCTGACGTTCCCAGTTTCGCTTAAATCGCTCATAGGCGGCTATGTCTACGCTGATGGGCTCGAATACACCCACCTGCTTGATAGCCCTCTCGTAGACCTCTTCTTTGCTTATTTTGAGGGCTTTAGCGAGCTTATCCATAAGAACCCACGCATATGCATTGGCGTTCAGGCTTCGCGGTTTCTCGTACTGTTTCAGTGCAAGGTTAAACTTGCCTTTCAGCAGTTTAATAATGCTATCGAGTTTATCCTGCGGCGTCATCAGGCGTAGGGTTAGGATGCTCCAACCCTGCTTTTCGCAAGGCTGGAGCGAGTACCCTAATGCGTTCACCCACTTCATTTAAGCCCCCTGCGGGCGTGCCTGGTCGAGTGCAAGGTACTTGTTGACCGCACGTTCCGTGTCCATCACAATGGCGTCTGCCACCTTTGGCGAGACTTCTGCGATGCTCGGTGCTTTGCAGACCAACCTTGCGAAGTCTCCGGCGTCAATGTTGTGCCGGGCAAGGACTTCCACGACCTTCTCGATCGGGAACTTCCTTGTCTCTGTAGGCGTTCTCTCTTCCTTCGCAGGTTCAAGTTCATCTGGGTCTGCGGCAGGGGAGAGATTGAACATCCCTGCAAGAGCATACTTGCGGGCGTAGGACGAAGCAGAGCCTGTAATCTGCGCTTCGTCCATGCCCTTCTTCATAGCCGCTTCGCGAGCATAGGCGGAGTTCTCCGCGAGAAGAGAGCCGTCCTCGGTGTCGTATACCTTGACCGTCGCTTTGACGTAGTACCGATCGCCCACCATTTCAATGGTGTCTCCGATGAGTACTACTATTCCGTACTCAACCATCAGGGGTTTCAGCCCCGCCAAAATGTCCTCGGCGTTCCTGTAGCTGTATCCGCCGAACTGATTCTTGTGGTCCTTCCCCACCTGCAACTTGGCAATCACGTTAATTAACTTCTGTATGTTCATTTTTTCGCCTCATTTCACGGATACCGACGGCTTTCTCACCAGTCGGCATCCTTCAATCTCTTGCCCTTCTTTTAGGGCTTCACCAATCGCCTTCTTGTTCGGCGTCCATGTGTAGTTTCTGAATGGTTCGGGAAGATCCACGCCCTTTTCCACCTCTACGGATTCGCGCCCTTTAGAAAAGCGGATAGTCACCGCTACGTCCTTGACAGGGCATCCGTAAGTGAGGATGTAGGACTTGAGACTTTCGATTTTCGACTGCGTGGATTTCTTCATCGCGGTCAATCTTTTAATCTCTTTTTCGATCTGTTCCATGTCATTCGACATGTTCTTGATGACGAGCCCTACATTACGGCTCTTCTCTTCCTGCTCCATCGGCAGGTTATCGAGGTATTCTTTGTCGAATACCTCGCCCGTCTCTGTATCTACAGATTCGTTGTCGCTGACCTTGAACAATCGGTCAGTATTCATCAGCTTCGAGATTTCCCAAAGTTTCATCTATGTCACTCCTTTCAAAATCCGTACACGAACCGTCCCTTACTGTCGTAGAGGTTGCCATCGTCGTGCTTCGTGATGACGGTAACGTCAGGGTGGTTTTTGAACCAATCCTCGACCGCCTCCTCTTCCGACATTGTGACGCAGGGCTCTGGCTCATAGTTCGGGTCATCGTAGAGACAATGCCACTCATAGTCGTTCTCTACCTCATCGTAGAGACCATCATCGAACCTGTCCCATCCCATTTAGCCCACCTCCTCGCATTCAGCAAGCCAAAGAATGTTGTCGACGACTTCGCCAAACGTCTCACAGGAAAACTCCACGCTATCCGAAGTTTTAACAAAGATGCCGTTCGTGTTCGGGTATCCAGATCTGGAATACATGGATACTTTCGCGCCATTCACTGTGAAGGTATATTCGTAGGGAATCGGTTTTCTAATCCCCATGCTCTTGACGGAGATATTCAAATCTCCGATGTGCAGCGTATCCGCCACGTAAGCGGCAATCATTTCAAGGGATTCACCCCAAACCATTCTGTCTTTCGTTTTCATTTTGTGTCCCTCTCTTTCTTGTTGCAATGACTATATTCATCTTGCATATTCATAATACAACTGCATTGACTTGTTGTCAATAGTATAAGCACAATGTTTTTTCTCTTTACACTTGATACTGCTTTGTGTATCATGGGTATAAAGGAGGTGATAACATGGTGATTTCTTTATTGCCCTACTTGGTGGCTTCTCACGAGCTGTCGATCCTAGAGCTATCCAAACGGTGCGGCGTGTCTCGCCCTGCCCTCACGGCTCTTGCGAACAATACGGGGAAGGGCGTCCAGTTTGAGACACTGGATAAACTTTGCAGATTCTTCAACGTCCCTGTTCAGGGGCTTCTGCTTCTCATCAATGAGAAAACCTGCTATGTCAATGTGCTTGACACATCGCTTGGAGAACCTGGCAGGAAGATTCTGGTTGATGCTACTATCCACATCGGGAGCCACGATATACCCGCCGAATGTGCAGTCACGTTTGATGGCGAATGTGGTGTTGATGCGGAAATCCGACCCGCTCTTAACGGCACAACCTGCGACGACGATTCGTTCATCGAAGCCATATCTTCGTGCAAGCCTGCATGCGAGCTGGTGCGCTCGCTCTTAGCACAGTCTCTCGAACGCGAATACGCGGGCTACGATGTTAGTGCGTTTGCGTGGGTCTGATAGTCTCGATGACATCCTGTACCGGCATGTCGAAGTGTTTACACAGGGCATCCAGCGTATTAAACTGGATGCCTTTTACTTTCTCTCCGTAGTAGTATCTGTACAGTGTCGGGCGAGAAATCCCGGTCGCGCAGCTAAGACTGTTTACTGTCTCACCGTGTTCAACTAGAAGTTTCGCGAATTTTGTTGTTTTCACGTTCTCTAAAGCTCCATCATTCTGTAGAGCTTGGTATTCATCTTCCGTAAGTCTAAGAGTTATCATTTCTTCCGTCTCCTTTCTTACCGCCGTGCGCGTTCTACGTTCACGGTAATCACTGTTCCCGGCTGTAGGGCTCCGCAGTCGGAAATGTTATTATCTTTCATCGCTTGCCAGACCAAAAGTCTTACATCGACTTCATCTTTGCTAATCTCTTTGCAAATGTCCCAGAGGGTATCCCCCTCCTCCACTTGCTTCTGGTAGGTGATGATTTCCGTTGTCGGCTGGTTCAGGTACGCCCCTGTACCGAGAACCGCCGCGACAACCAACGCAGTTAGAGCTTTCATTTTTCTTGCTCCTTTTTCCATTCTTCATACTCCGCCTCATGCTCGCGGACGTATTCAGCAATGAATCTGATTAAGGTTTCCATTGTCTGCTCCTTCCCGATTTTGGGTTACGTACACGTAATCATTTGTGTCAAAAAAAATAGCACAAACTTCATCTGGAGTGAGATGCAAGAGCTCCATTGACTTCTCGATTTCCCAATCCATGAACGGAGATTTACCATGCATTTTGCGGTAAAGCGTCTGGTACGTAATCCCAATTTCTTTAGCAAATCTCGTTGCGGACATCCCATTTTTCACGACATGGGATAATAGCAATAATCTGTTGATAGGTCACTCCTCCTTTCTCAACTCTTGATGATATTATAGCAGTTACGCGTACGTAAGTCAATACGCATACGTAAAAAAACATCACACATTTCATGAATTACATTGCGTAAATGAAATTATTCATATATAATATAGATGTTGGTTAAGATCAGAGAGGAGTATCAAATATGCAAATGCCTCAAGCTAAGTTGATAAAAGAAAAACGCCTTGAAATGGGTATGACAATGAAACAGTTAGGGCAGAAAGTCGGAGTAGCGACCGCGACCGTATCACGGTGGGAGTCTGGCGAAATATCCGCCCTTAAAGCAGAAACAATTAGGAAAGTTGCTGACGCCTTACATATTTCACCACTAGCGTTTATCGGTGAGGATATGGCTACAATGAAGACCGTTAAGATTCCGGTCGTTGGACGTGTCATTGCCGGAACGCCAATTTTTGCACAGGAGAATATCGAAGGAATGGTAGAGATTAACGAGGGCGATTCCAAAGGTGTGATGTTTGCCTTGAAGGTAATCGGTCATTCGATGGAACCGCGCATACAAGAAGGTGACCTGCTTATCATTCACAAGCAGGATGATGTAGAAAGCGGGGATATTGCTATTGTCTTAATCAATGGAGATGAAGCTACCGTAAAGCAGGTAAAGAAACAGTCTGACGGGATTATGCTGATTGGGTTTAATCAAGATGTATATGAGCCGCATTTTTATTCTAATAAGGAGATTGAGCAGCTGCCGATCCGCATCATGGGTAAAGTAGTAGAAAGCAGACATATATGGTAAAACTGGATAGGCGTTAGTTTCAGAAGAAAGTCCGTCTTATGGCGGGCTTTCTGAGCCGGTAGGCGTTACATAACGCGCTACACTTTAAGAGGAGGCGGCTTCATGAGTTTAATTGGTTTTTTTAAATATATTCGATATACGTTGATGGCGAAAATAGGGGTATTGCTTATTCCTTTCTGCCTATTTTATCTGCCATCGGAAGTTTCCCCAGGGACGTTTTCATTTATGCGATTTATTGCCTTTCTGTATTGCGTGCTATTTGCCGTTAGACTTTTTGCCATTGGGGTAAAAGACTTGATTATTCCCACCGGCTATCTCGCTTTGGCGGTATACGTCCAACCGTTCTACAAGTTTTGGGACATTTACAAGGCAGGAAGAGATCATGCGCTTTATTTCGCGTCATGGGGGCATGCATATACGCTACAGTATTGCGGAGAAGCCATGATTATGTTACTTATCCTGTCATATATTGAAGAGGTCGGCAGAAGAAAATAAATCAGAGGTCTCTTCTATGCACATTTTTCTACAATAAAATTGCAGTTTCGGCACAAAATGTTACGAATCGGTGGTTTTAATGCCGAAAAATTGCGTTAAATATAAACTACGCCGCCGAGTTGCGGCGTTTTTTAGTGAGGTGATACACAGTGAAAAACGCGGTTATTTATGCGAGATATTCGTCGGATAGGCAGAGGGAGGAATCTATCGAGGGGCAGATCAGGGTATGCGAGGACTTCGCCAGAAGAAATGACATGCGGATTCTGAAGATTTACACCGACCGTGCGCTGACCGGACGCACGGATAAGCGACCCGAGTTTCAGCTTATGATAAAAGAAGCTGCGTCGCGAGCGTTTGAGGTCGTCATCGTGTACAAGCTGAACCGCTTCGCTCGCAATCGCTATGACAGTGCATCATACAAACACAAGTTAAAGAAGTATGGCGTGAAGGTTGTGTCAGCGATGGAGAACATAGCCGATGATCCGTCGGGCATCCTTCTTGAATCTGTCATCGAGGGTATGGCTGAATACTATTCTGCGGAGCTTTCAGAAAACGTCATACGCGGGCAGACAGAAAACATACTGGAGGGCAAATGGGCAGGCGGCACCGTTCCCCTTGGGTACAAACTGGATGCAGAAAAACATCTGGTGCTTGATGAAGAGAAAGTGCCTATTGTAAAACTCGTGTTTTCAATGACATTGGATGGGCTCGGCACAACCACCATCGCAAGGGAGCTTAACAGACGTGGATACCGAAACGCACGCGGCAAGCCGTTCCGCATGTCTAATATCTACGTCATCTTAAAGAACAAACACTATCTAGGGAAGTTTTCGTGGCGTGGGATAGAAAGCCCCCATGCCGTTCCTGCTATTATTTCTGAAAGTGATTTCAATGAGGTGCAGAAAATTATGAACGCAAGGCGTGTAAATCGTGTTAAAGCAGGTGAGAGGTATATGTTATCTGGGAAGTTGTTCTGCGGAGAGTGCGGCGAGCGCATGGTAGGCACTAGCGGGACGTCCAGAAGCGGCGAAATTTACTACTACTATGCTTGCCCGAACCATCAACGCAAAAATACCCGTACCTGCGAGAGGACGCAAATACGGGCGGATATAATCGATTCTACGGTGTGCGACGTAACAACAAGATTGTTGGAGAGCGATGCAGCAGTGGAAGCTATCGCAAGGCAGGCGGTAGAAGTTCAAACGCATACAGACATGAACGCAGCCATCGCAGCAACGAAGAAACGCATGGCGGACGTAAAGAAGAAAATAGATAACTGTGTGAAGGCAGTAGAGAGCGGCATTATATCGGATGCTATAGCAAAGACACTGCACGACAATGAGGAAACGCTGCGTGACCTGGAGTGCGAGCTTGCGAAGCAGGAGATCGCCAGAAAGTCGAGCGAGCTTACAGTAGACAAGATACGTTTCTTCTTCAAGTCTATTTGCAGGGACGCTAAAAAAGCGGACAAGTATAGGAGAATACTTCTCTCTACGCTTGTCCGCATGGTCATCGTGCGTGGTGATGCGCTTGAAATCAGATATAACTATGCAAACGAATACCCCGCTTTGCAGAACCCTGTTAAAGCGGAGTGTTCGTATAACAATCGTTTGGTGGTATCTTGTGATGAATCTACGAACACCATCTACTTAACGCCGTCCTACTTCTACATACTGGCGAGATTATAAAAGCCTGCCTCGCACCATGATAGGGATTGAGGCAGGCATTGATATTGGCACTTCGCAGGGAGATTTTCAGTAATTGTTTAATTTACAGTTCGACGCGCTGTAAAAAATAAAAACCTAAGAAAATCAGTCATATATGTAAATAAATAAAATAAGAAACGTGTTGTTTGGCACAAGAGGTTCGCTTATTTCCCTGCGAAGCGCGTTAGGTTGTAGTGCGGCATTCAGTCCTGATTGACGGCAGTCTCTCAAAACAAGCCGCTGGTGGTCAAGGATAGAGTTGAACTATCGTTAGACGCTTATAAGGCGTCCGTTCTAACCATTGAACTACTCGACCAGAAAGAAGGTGGGTGGAGAGATCGTTGAGAGCGAAGGGATACTCTCTCCACCCATGCATAGGCAAGGAAACCTCAAGACTTTCGCCTTGATGCTTCCACATGCGGCGGTTTCCCGCCTAAATCGCTTTTAATATCGTCAAGCAATCCTAAGAATCCGCTTACCTTCCTGTTGCTCGGATGCGTTTCCACACCTGTTAGCAAGCAACGCCCGTATGCAAGTACCGCCCCTACTTCGTGTCGGGATACGCCTACACTCCCCGTATACAGTGTGCAGGACCTTGGTGGGCAGCACTAGATTTGAACTAGTGAAGTCTTTCGACCGCAGATTTACAGTCTGCTTCCTTTAGCCGCTTGGATAGCTGCCCATGAATTGTAAACCATTTTCTTGACTTCACGAAAATGGTGGCAAGGGGTGATGGAATCGAACCATCGTAAGCGAAGTCAAAGTCCGCTGCACTTTCCACTGTGCTAACCCCTTCTATGGTGGGAGTCAGTTTACCTCTGCTCCCAGAGAGGCACAAGATTTAAGGAGGTCTTATGATGAATCGTAACGATCCGCTATGCTCCGTATGCCGAGACGAAGCAATGGTGGGAGTCAGTTTGCCTCTGCTCCCAGTGAGGGGTCTGCGTTGGTCGTGACCATCATTTTTAGTTGGGGCAATGATGGTTCAGAAAGGAGTAAGAGGGAAAGGATGAAAATTTGAGACAGATAAAAGAAACTTTCCCTCTTCACAATTATTATACGATAGGTGCTTAACACGCGGCAAGCAACACGGCAATGGCGGCGATGGCGATGCCGTCACGTTGACGCTTCACCACTCTTACCTTGTGTTTGTAGGTTTCTATTTCTTTCTTCAACGCTTCGGAATCTTTCTTGCATGTCTCTATCTCTTGCTTCGCTTGATTCAATGAGCTTTGTGCTTTCGCCAATGAGAGCTTGGTCTCGCTGAGTTTTGTTTCTAAGGTCTGACAGTCCGCTTGCAATGTCAGAAGCAGCTGCTCCTGCTCCGTCGAGTTCGCCTTGAGCATTGTTAAGTTGGCTTTGAGCGTCTGACACTCCATCATTTGCTCGTTCCAATCCTTCTTGAAGTCGTTCCATTCCTGGCTCGTCATTGTGATGTATTCCGTAGTCTCCTCTGCATAAGATATAGATGGTACACAAAAGCACAACGCCAATACAAATAAAGACAGGGTAATAGCACCGCAAGTACGCTTTAATTTTTTCCACATTTATACCTCCAATAATAAAAATGAGGGGCGATACGGATACCGCCCCTCTAAAATAATTCCCTGTAAATATAGACTACTGAACATAATCGAATACAGGTTTCAGCTTCTTCTTATCCTCTTTGGAAAGTCCCGATTGCGAACGCTCCACTCTGGTGGACTTCTTGTCATCCTTGAGAGCTTTAATCTCTTTGTCGGAGTAGCCCATCTCTTTGAGCTTCTGACGGTTACTGCTCGACGGGTTCTTGAGGTATTCAGACTTTGCTTTCGCTCTGTCGTTCTTTTTCTGTTCCTTGTAGTTATAGACGATGTTCTGCGCATCGGTAGCATTGGCTTCTCTGACTGTTCTGAAACCAAGTCCACGGGCGATTCTATCTCCGGTATCGTAGTCAACCGTCTTTCTGCCCTTGCTATCGGTGTTATATCCAGCTACTGCGCCATAGATATTGCCAGCCGCAGGGGAAATAGCCTTCATTGCACCGTTGGTATCGCCATTGAGTACAGCTTTTGCGAGCTGAACGGTGGTAGAACCGAGGGGGCCGCCCGTAACGATGTTAGACGTTTCCGGCACCACGCCCTTCAGTCCGACACGTTGGGAAATGTCCACCCCAACGATTGCGCCTGCACCATAGTTTGCTACGTTTACAAGAGCCTTCCTGTCAGCGTTGTTCCCTGCCCATTCCATCATGGCGCGTTTCGCCTCTTTCTCTGGATCATCGAACCCGAGAAGTTTCAGCAGGGAAAGAAGTGCATCTTCAAATGGGAAGGCATTCCAGATACCGGATACCAACAGGTACGGGATGAAGAACTCGAGCTTCTGCTTCGTGGTGGTATTCCCCAGTACCGGCAGGAAGTCGGAAATGACTTCCATCTCTTTTACGCCGTACTTCTGGAATTGGAGAGCCATGTCTCCGATAACAGTGCCTTGAAGTGCGCGGAAGATACGGGGCGCATCTGCCACGGAGTAGTCGAAGTTTACCTTTCGGTTTATGTCTCTGGCGTACTGGATAGCTTCGCCTTTAGAAAGTCCGTCTCCTATTGCCTTGTAGTAGGCGGCAAGTATAGTTGCCTTCCTGATGGTCTTTTCAGCGAGGGTGAACGGTTTCATAAGGAAGTTGTTCACGGAGTTTATGACATTCCCTACTTTAGAGAGTGCCGTTCCTTCTGCGGTTATATGACCGATGCTGTCGAGAGCAAGCCCAGATTCTTCGGATACGCCGGACGCGACAAGTATTTTCTTGTCTGTTGCGTTCGGATGGAGCGCACGTTTCAACCCTACCGCGGTTTTCCTTGCTCCGACATATCCAACGCAGTTGAAGAGCTGCAAGGTGTTGACGAACCCTGATGACAAGGATGCTCCGAGCTTCAGTACGCCTGTCAGTCCGGTGAGGTTGCCCGCCATACGTCTTGCCGGTCTTGCTTCGTTCTTGAACCACGGGAACAGACGGAGGAAGTCGTTGGCAAGGGTTTCAAGTCTGCTTGGCTTCCCGAGAACAGAATCGATATATCCCTTGCAGAAGGCGGCTTCACCCGTCCAGTCCTTGTTGTAATCGCCGAAGGCACGCTCGAAGAAGCTGATAGCCTTCTGCTTGAATGGGTCAAGGGCAACATACCGCGAGGAAGAATCAATGTGATGCTGAATAGCCCATATTGCGTTCTTCTCAAACCCTTCTGCACCTTTACGGTGTCTCTTTGCTCCGTAGTAAACGTGACGACCTTTCATGGTCGCATGGGTCATTTCCCGAGCTTCATCAAGAGTGAGGGATGCGCCTTTGCTAAGGTTTTCCATGAGCTTGAAGTAGTCCATATCACCTAAGAGGAGAGGGTTCTCTACCTCGCCCTCAGAGGAAAATTCTTTAGGAGCAATGATAAATTCCCCGCCCTCTTCTTTCTGCATGGCATCTGCTTTCACTACCGCTTTTTCGATAGTGTCTGCGCTACCGACAACCTTGCTCTTAGCGTTTCCGTCTGCATCGGTGTACTTCTTCATGATGAGTACGCCGTGGAAGATGTGCGGCATGTAGCCTTCCATGTTGGTAAGCGGTTTGTTGTAGGCGAGGTAAGAAACCTTGAAAGAGCCATCATCCATTTGCTCCCGTGCTTTGATATATACGTCCTTGTCTTTTGACAGTGCTGAAAGCTCTTCACTGGTCACGACGCTATGGATTTCTTTATATCCGCGCGTTTTAATGGATACTTGGAACACGGTCTCGCCGTCTTTCGTCGTTTCTCTAATGTCGTGCATCACGAACGTATGCGGACGTTTAGCAAGCTCTTTCTGTGCTTTTTCCGCTCCTTTGCGCGTCTTGTACGTGAAGTTCTCTACTCGTTCACTGGTATAGACGGCATTGACAGCGTTGTAGATCTTACCGAGAAGGTTACGTGTCTTTTGATGTGCCTTAATCACATTTTCAGATACGCCTGCGTCACGGAGTTCTTCGTCAGAGAATACATGTTGTTTCATGTCCTCTTCCCAGAGAATATCCGTATAGCGGGCTTTCTCTTCTTTGTTAAGGTTCTTGATAGCACCGGCGAAGTTATGCGTCCACCTGCCGCGGAGTTCCTGCAATTCGCGTTGTGCCGTATCCGCCAGTCCCCAAATGTAATTTGTTTTCGGAGACTTGATGCGAGACGGAGAACGAACGGTGTTATTGAGCGCGGTATTGGCGACGCCCCATCCTTTTTTCTTCGCCGTCTTGTTCACGCTGATGTTCGGATTGGCTTTCGCCTTTGCTAAATCAGGGCGGAAAGTTCGGTCGATATAGACGCCCGCTTTTTCACCAAAGTCCTTGTGAGATTTAAGGTACTTCTCTGCTTCGTTAAGCGGATTCATCTTGTACTTGACGTTCCTTGCGGCGGTGTTGTTTCCGTTGCTTCGTTCCCACATCTCGCCGCTTTCGAGCTTCTGGAAAACATGTTGGTCGTTCTCGTGGAATAAGGAGAGGAGCTTATGTGCCATATCAGAAATTTTCTGCATGATTTTCCCTGCGATCGTTCCCTGCTTCATCTTACGGCGGATCTTCCACTCTCTCATGCCCTCTGCCGCTCCTTCTTCGCTTCCGTAGGCTCTAAGAAGTGCGTTTCGCTCTCTGTCTGTCAGCAAGTTCCACGCAAGGTGCATGGCTTCGTGAGATATGGTTTCGTCAGGGCTATCCATGGTAAGGGTGATAAGTGCATCTTTATCCACCATCTCAATCTTGCCGGATGCCTTTTCGTTACCCGTAAGGGTGCCGCCGTAGTCTTTCTGCGCTTTCGCACGGTCTACGGAGATAGTGTCATCTGTGAAGTTGACTTCTACGTGACTGCCGTTTGGAAGGTCAAAGGATACGCCGTTGTCGTGGGTTTCGATGTTCTGCGCGTTGGGGAACACGGAGAGGGTCTGCTTTGTCATCTCTTCAGGGGAAATACGCTTGCCGCCTTGGGAAAGGGAATACTTCGTTTCCTCCTGGCTCTCGATTGCTTCATAAAGGTCGTTCAGGTCCTTCTTGCTCGCGGTTATCTCGATGGTGTTTTCGTTGGAATATACTGCCCAGTTGGTCTTGTCAATGAACTTCTTCTTGAATTTGTCCCAGCTGCTCGGCTTATCGAAGGATACTGTTCCAGTGTCGGTATTGTTTTCCCTCATACTCAGTACAAGCCCGTCTCGAATGTTGTTTTCTATCTCGTAGATATCCGGGTCGTCCGCATCTAAATCATAAGAGCCAAAGGATGTGCTTTCGTATAGTGTGATTGGAGTAGGCTCGATGCTGTCTAACTCTCTCTGCCGTTTGGCTTTCTCTTCAATCTTTTTCCGAAGCTCTTCCTGTTCCTCTCGGAGGGATTTAATCTTTTCGTCGTCTTTGAAGGTATCACCCTGTGATTCTTTAGCTTCAGCGAGTTCGGATTCGTTCTTCTTGAGTTCCGTCTCATAGCCTTTCAGCTTCGCCGCCGGTTGTGTTTGCATGGCATTCCAAACGCCGATCGCGGTCGGAGTAGCCGCCCCGTAAGAATCTTTGCCCTTTGCGTAAACGGTGAGAGCTTCCGATGCAAATCCAGCCTTAAAAGACGGATTGTTGCCGCTGACGTAAATATCAAGCCCTCTAGCACTAGCTATTTTAACGTCCTTGAACTTGGCGTTATCCACTCCATACTTATGGGCTATCTTTGCAAACTCTTTGGCGACATGCTCTTTCTCTTTGCTGAACGCCTTGTTAGCTTCGATTTTGTTCTCGTAAACCGCCTGACCAATTTTCATACTAAACTTTGCCGAGCTTGTCTTTTCCAGCGTTGCCATGTCATCTTTGACGGATTCAATGGCGGTCTTGAACTTGTCTATCAGTTCCGGTGCTGTAGCGAGTACGCGCTTAGAGAGTTCCTGCGACTTCTCGAAGGTGGTTTTTGCCGATTCAAGCTCCGTAAGCTGCGACATGACTTGGCGGTATCTCTTCGTGTCAGGGTCGGCGTTGGCGAGTTCTATGAGGGCTTCAAAGTTATCTCCATCCACGTCGCTCGTGTCGGCGTTTCTTGTGCTCTTATCGCCTATCATGAGCTGATTGATAACATTCTTCTTGGTGTTTACGGTGTCCCAAAGGTTTTCGTCATACGTCCCCTTGGTTACATAGTTATAGATGCGGACTTCTTTATTTTCGTTCCCTTGGCGAAGTATGCGCCCTTCTCGCTGCTCTATATCTCTAGGACGCCACGGGCAATCAAGGTGATGAAGTGCAACAAGTTTTTGCTGCATGTTCGTGCCTGCGCCCATCTTCTGTGTAGACCCAATGAGAACGCGAACCCTGCCTTCGTTCACCGCTTCAAACAGTGCAGCCTGTGCCTTATCTGTTTTGGCGTCTTGAACAAATGCTATGTTACTTTCAGGGATACCAAGCTCTATAAGGCGGGACTTCAATGCATCGTATACGTTCGGATCGTTGCTACTTCTATCAGGAATAGACTGGTCGCAGAAAACAAGCTGCGCTCCATGACGATCGGAAGAATCTTTCCATTCTTTGTAGATTTTATCCGCGCATGCCCAAATCTTGCCGTAACCCTCAACGCCAGTGAGGGAATCGTCAACAGTAAACGGAGCAAGAGATGCCTTTTTGAGGTCATTAGCGACAAGAAGCGGAGAATCTGCGACCTGTAGGTATTCCCCAGTCTTGGCAAAATGGGCTTTTGATTCCTTGCTCTTGCTGTTAATCATCGGGGGATCTTTCCTGCCGCTGCTCTTTATTGCAGCAACTCTGGCACGGATGTCTTTCTTAAACCGCTTATTCCACGCAGATTCTTCTATCGCTACTGCAACACGTTTCGCCTTTGGTCTTGCAGCCGCTATATACGGCAGATCCTCTACCATTTTTACATCAGCGAACTCTTTGAAAAGGTTGATGCATTCAGGGGCGTTTCTAAGCCCACGAACCGCCGTCTTGTATTCATATCCCGATCCATCTTGGGCTGGCACTTCGGTTTGCCCTATATCGATAAACATTTTGGCGAATTGGTCGAATGAATCCACGCCGAGACGCTTGAGAGAATCATCATTGAGGTATCGGCACATCGTATAAAGCTCTACAACGGAGTTAGAGATTGGCGTGCCGGTGGCAAATACGACGCCGTGCGCGTTGGGCGAGTGCAGCAGATACCGCGTTTTCATCAGCATATCAAAGGAACGGTCAGCCGCAGATTCAGAAATCCCTTTGACTTGCCCGTACTTTGTCATGACTTCCAGATTCTTGAAGGTGTCAGCCTCATCGACAAAAAGCTGATCTATCCACAGATCCTCCAAAGAAGGCGACTCAAAGTCTTTCGCCTGCTTTTTCGCAATGAGGGCGTTAAGTTTCCCTTCTAACTTGGCAATCTTTTCCTGAATGTTTTTGAGTGATTTGCTCTTCTTCCCAGCTTGGCGTTCCTCTGCCTGTTCTTCCGCAAGGGCTCTCTTGTATTTTTCAAGCTCTTCGGTTCGGAATTGCATCATGTATTCATCGGACATGGGAAGTCTTTGGAATGTTTCGTGAGACATGATTATGGCGTCCCAGTCGTGCGTGAGGATCTGGTTGAGCGCGGCGTTTCTCTTGGAAAGCCTAACTTCTCTTTTCTTTGCTTCCTCGTCAGAAACCTTTACTTTCTCGAAGATAGGCACACCGTCGGCGTCTTTAACCGCGACAAGTTTCTTCTTCCCGTTTCGATCTTCTCGAAGCTCCATTTTGGGCTTCACGTCATAGTGTATAGACGTGATGTTATCAGGGAGCGTGGAGCTATCAAGGACAAGAATCTTTGCGCTTGGACATACTTGATAGAACTCACGCTCGAACTGTCTGACTACGTTTTTCGGTACGCAGTAGACAATTTTGTTGGCAAGTCCCATTCTGCGAAGCTCCAACCCTGCCGCTTGCATTGTCAACGTTTTGCCAGAGCCTACACAGTGTGCATAAAGAACCGACTTCTCGTTGATAGTTCTCCATACTGCGTCAGCCTGATGCACTCGCGGCGTCATGTCGGCAGCGGTATTAAGCCACGGGAATGTGAGAAGCGATCCGTCATAGTGGCGTGGCACAACGGCATTGAACTTGTTGTTGTACGACTGCCCTACGCGCTGCTTAACTTCCGGCGTTTTCAAAATCCATTCTTTAAGTTTTTCGTTGATGTCCTTTACTATGGTCTGCGCTTTAACTTCTGCCGCCGCTCTAGCTTTTCTGACCGTTTCGGAATCATCATCCTTGACCTTGAAGTTAGAACTCTCAATCTTGCCCGTGTTCAATATCTTACTAATAACAGTATTGATACCTACGTTGTCTCTGTCATCATAGGATACTCTTGCTATTTCGTATTTCTCGTGCGCTTGGGCTGAAATGCGTCCATATCTAGGCGTGGTTGTTACTTCCCAGTACGTGGTAACGGGATTGTAGCGAACAACAACGGCGTTTGGCTCGCCCAAGAGGTCATCGATGAATGCTTGCGTATCTTCCACGGAAAGAATCGGAGAGCCGAGCGGGATTTCAATGTCCTCTACCTCTATGTCGGCAGGGATGACGGCTTTCAGTGCTTCTACGTTTCTCGCATATTCTGGCTCAGAACGTGCGGCATCTTCTGCAAATGCGAGCTTTTGACGCACATTGCCAGAAAGATATTCGTCACGTGGGACGTACTGCTCGCTTACAGGGTCTTTGAAGAGACGGTCTCCCAGTTCTTTTATGATAGCATCCTCGCTCTTACCAAGTACGCTCGCCATGTATTTTATGTCAGCGAAGCCAAACTTGCGGAGAGAGGACGCAAGTGCATCACTCGTCGTGGATATGTTTAAGTCGTCAGTCGCAGGGTACGCCGTTCTTTCTGTCAGAATGGGGGCTTTCTCTGCGGTGCTTTCCTTGCCCTTCGTCCCAGCCTTGTATTTTTGTTCAAGGGCGAGAAGTCTGCCGGCAATAGGAGAACCTGAAATCTGGCGCACGTTGGTCTTGTCGTTGATATATCCGTATTTTCTTACGAACGAATCATATTGCTTGTTAAGCTTCTCGCGTGCTTTAGAGAGAGCTGCTTCAGAAATGTCTGGATCAACCTGTTTCGCAAGTACATCGTTCAGCGAATCGCTCAGCTCTTTGAGTGTGCCGACCTTAGCTTGTGCGCTCTTCGCAAACGGTTTCAGTTTCTTCTCGCCGTTATCGTCTATAACAACCTGCCCCCACTGTCCATCTTTCCCCTTGATGATGTCGCCGACGTTTTGCCCATCCTCTGCGTCAGCAAGCTCTTTTACATGGGAAGGTGTGTTAATCTTAACGGGTTCACGTGGAACGTATACGTTTTCTGGCAGTCGTGCGATAGCTTCTCCGAGCTTCTTATCCGTTTCCGCATTGCTTGACGTATGGAACTCAACGTTTCTGCTGCCATATCTATCGCGCACCAATACAGGGTCGCCAATTATGTTGTCGGGATTATCTTCGTAATATCCGTTTATGCGTGTATAGGTGTGCCGCCCCTCGTCATCATTCGCCTCTATGGTTGTTAAGCCATTTGTCCAACCATTTGTAGCGTCAACGGTATCCGGGTTCTCGCCTTCATTAAGTTTTCTGAAAACGACGATATCCGTTCCAACATTTGCCGATGGAGCAAAAAGCGTGTTAGGAAGTCTGACGATACCAACTAGCTTGGCTCTACTGGAAAGATGGCGGAGAAGTGCATTGTCGTATCCGGCTTTTCTGTCCATCGTTCCACTGGAAGTCATGAATACGATGAGCCCACCCGGTCTTACCTTGTCTAACGTTTGTGCGAAATAGTAGTCGTGAATAAGAAGCGACTTATGGACGCCACCGTCGGAATCTCTCATTGCAGGGACGGATGCTTTTACGCTGTTAGAGAATGGAACATTCGTGATAGCTAAATCATAGAAATCATTGCCGCGATCGAACTTGGTGTAATCTTGGTTGTCTATCTTGAACTTCTTGCTCTGATAAAGCTGTTTCGCGATTCTTGCAGGGATGGGGGAAAGTTCAACGCCTTGGAGCGCGGTACTTCTTTCTCTAAGAGATGCAGGCATCAGACTGAAGAAACTGCCAACACCGCAAGATGGATCAAGCACGCGACCGCCCTTGAATCCGAGATGTTCTGCGAGTTCCCACATTCTGCCAATAACAAACGGCGGAGTGTAGAAAGCCGTTAATAGCTCTCGCTCCGCCGCATTATATTCCTCTTCGGTGAGAAGTTCTTTAAGCTGTGCCATTCTCTTGGCGTCGCTCTTCATTTCACTGCCCAGTCCGCCCCAGCCAGAATATCCTGCAAGGATTTCCTGCTCTGCCGGGGTTGCCATTCTGTTTTCGCTTTCAATCTTTTTAAGAAGTTTGATTGCTGCGATATTGTTGTCCACCCTCTGCGTCTTAGACGCACCTTTGGCGTCGGGCGGAACTGGTTTGGCGATGTAGTCATTGCCAGGAACGTCCCTTGCATCTTTGACTTTCCCTTTGGCAATATCCGTCTCAACCTTGTCTGCTTTAGTGGAAATTACAGGCTTCTTAGTTCCTCCTGCCGAAGTTCCCTCGCCGTTTGCTCGTTCCATGCGAGTTCCATCTTCAGTCTGTCCTCGTCCCAGTTTTCTGCTTCCGCCTGTTCCCTTGTTCTTTGGTTCAGCACTTTCAGCGTCTGGTCCTCGTTCTCGTCCGCCATCTCTATCCGGCGTCTCGCTATTTCCTCTAGTGGTTCGTTGTTCTCCTTTTCCACTTGTGCCGCTCTTTCCGGGTCCTCCCACTTCCACTGGTCTGCCAGATCCTGATTTTCGTCCTCGTACATCTTTGTCCTCCTTTGTAGACACAACATTGGAATTGCCTTCCTCTATTGTATCATTTTCTTGAGGGTTGTCCACGGATTTATCACCGCCGTCAAATATTTTGGCAACCGTATCCACATCTTCCGGCGACATGTTTTGAATTACATCTTTTCTGATGATACCGCCTTGATTAAATGCGTAGTCTATGAGGTCTGTTCCTGATTTATCGGCGACGTTAGAGGGTTCGCTCTTTTTAGCTGGCTCGGCGTCCTTCCCTTTGTTGAAGTATGCCTGCACGCCACGAAAAGCCGCGTCAATGTAATCATTAAGGGTGGATACTGCCTTGTCCCCGTACTTGCTTCTAATGTCATCTTTGACGGCATCCGCCGTTTTCAATCCGCTTTCATAACGCGCACCAACCGCCTTTAATGCGACTACGAGCTTTTGGGCATCGAACTTTTTGCCCGTGTCGGGGAAGGACTTGACTGCCTCCCATGCGGGTGCGAGCCACGGTTCTATATCCTTTTGCTTCACGCCCTTGGCTTTGAATGCCGCGATAGTCTTGCTCGCGAAATCGGCAAACTTGGTAATGCCGCGTTGCGTGTACGCAGCACAAATCTTAAACACGGGTACAAGAATGGTCGGGTCAAACCCCGCGTTTAGGTTGCGAGTTTTGCTAATGAACTCGTCGATGTATCCTTGGATGGCTTCATCGCTGTCATCGACTAGCCTATGCTTCCTGTGAATCTCATCTTTCGAGGGCTTTGCTCCCGTTGCTTCCTGCGCCGCTTTCTTTACCGTCTGTTCTGTATTCGCAACCGGCTTTAGCCCGAATGCCTTCTCCAAATCTTTGTCGGCATCTTCTACACTGCCGAATACTGTTTCTTTAGGCGTGGAAGGCTCTTCCCCCTTCGACGCTTCAACCGATTTACCAGTGGTAAGGTCTAAATCGGGCTTGTTATTGACATTTTTCGATGTTTCGTCTATATTATTGGTAGAAGCAGGCAAGTTAGATTTTTCGGTTGCGCTCTGTGGAATAGATCCGGCGTTTTTTCTATTACCACCATCTTGAACCGCTCCATTGCCGGTAGTGGAGGATGGGGATGCGCTCCTATCAAAAATCTTCTTGCCTGCTTCTTTTTGCATGCGTTTTGTGTTTTTGGGAATAGCTGTCACAACTGTATAATAACCGTTCCCATCCCCCTTTAATTCAAGGTCTAACGGCATTACATTAAATTTGCTCCCAACTGATGCGAGCTTAATTCTTCCGCCGCCCAAATCGTATATTATGGAAAAATTATTGATTATATCCAGAATATATTCTTCGGCATTATTATAGCCTAGTTTCTTGAGCTGGCTTTCACGCTTTTTGATGTGTATAATTCCAAATCCGGTTTCTTTCCCGTTGGCAACTCGAGAAAAGCCAACCTGCAACCGAATCCCTTTTGCTAAAACCTTACCTCTGGTCGCATCTTCAATTTCTTTCCCAAAATGTCCAAATTCTTTACTTCCATCTGGCTTCACAATAAAATCTCTCGCATCTGATTCCGAAAGAAGTCTGCCTGATTCTGTGGTATACCCATTTGCAAGGGTGGGCTGCTGTTCTGAGCCTTTTTCGTTATGTGGCTCTTCTTTCTTGCCACTAGATGGGGTTTCTTTCGGTGGAACTTTCTTTACAGGGTTCTTGCCTTCGGGCGTCTTACGGTCTTTGCTTTCTGACGGCTTACTTTGTTCAGGTTTGGCGTTGTCATTTTTATTTTCTTCGGAACGATGTACTTGCTGGTTCTCTTTATAGTTCTCATTGGTGTTCTCCTTTGCGAAAATGGTTGGCTTCTCAAGCCTGCTCTTGGTATCGGGTTCGTAGGCATTGCGGTTCTGTTGTCTGTTCCGCATATCCTCTCCAATTCCTTGACGATCTCTGGATGGCATAGAGACGCTTAACCTATTTTGGTTTTTGTATGCACTCATATCACGGCTCCCGTAACGTGGGGTGTATGGCTCTTGTGTTGGAACGACCTTTGGCGGAACTACAGGCTTTCCCTTATGGTATTCGTTCATCACATCATTTTTAACCGCTTGCAGAACGTCTTGGTTAATCTGCATTGCGCCTAAACGGTTCAGTGCATCCTTGTCTCCGTCCACGAACGCTTGCTTGACCACTTGTCTAAGACGGCTGTTTTTAAGTGCCTTGTTAATCCTGCCTTGCGTGGCAGCAGACGCCATGTTTCCTCTGATCTGTCTGTCACGGCGTTGACGGTCTGCGATGCCGTTCACCTTGCGAGGTGTATAGATTTGCGGTTCAGCGGATGGGAGAGAGGTAGAAGCGTTGCTTGCAGGCTCTTTGATGGAGTTTGGAGCAGGGATGACAGGGCTGACGTTCGGCTGTACTGCTGTCATGCCGCCTTCGTTGCTTCCTGCCTGCACGTTGCCTTGGGGAGTGTACTGCATGCCCTTTGGCTTCTTCGGAGTGTATACAGATTTGTTGCCGCCTTCTGCACGACCGGAAGGCTGATACATCCCGCCGCCAGATTTAATCGACTTGGTGCTGCTAATGGAGTTCCCACGCCCTTGCGGTATAGCCATCGGGTACGTAACGGATTGCGTCATTTGCCCAGTAGCGGCGTTGCCTGCTACCGATTGAGTGTTTCCTTGAGTAGCCGGTTCCGATGCGCTCTGCGCCGTTTCAGGAGAGTTTGCGCTCCATCCATACTGCGCGGCTAATTCTTCCTGTGCCTTCTTGTTCTTGTCTTGAATAGCCTTACGAACGGCGTTCAGCTTTTCTACATCTTCATCGGTGTCGGCTGGAAGCGTTTCCTCGAGGTCTTTCAGAAAATCTTCTGCGCTCTTCGGGTTGGGAACAGAAGAGCCGCCCTTCTTGCCTCCGTTGTACACTACGTTCGGGTCTGCACCGCCGTTCATGAATATATCGTATATCTTTTGGGCGTTGGCTGCCTTCTGATTCCTTATTTCATCCGTTCCTTCGGAGCGTTCATAGAACTTGTCTGCAAGGCGTCCTGCTTCATCGGGGGACTGTGCCTTGATTATTTCCTGCAATGCACCGTTCTCGCTTCCTTTCAGCTCGTGAATAAGGAAGGAGATCTGTGTATCAAGGTCGTTCGGGTCGCCGCCTGTTTCTTCTGCAAACGCCATGAGGTCGTCTTGGCGTGAACCGAGCCACTGCCCGATGCCATAGGAGCCGCTTTTCGGGTTCTTCGCGGTTGGTGAAATGTCGGTCGTGTTCCCGCCGCTTTCAAGCATAAGTCCGCCGACAATGCCAGATGCAGCTTTGGGGTCTATGCCGAGTTCATTCACAAGGCGGTTCATGGCGTGTATGGCAGGGCTAGGAGATGGTGTGTCCCCATTGCCATTATCAACATCTGCGCTATCTTGCCCCGTCTCCTGTTGTGGGGCTTGCGCCTTTCCGTTAATGGCTCTGCCGATTCCTGCAAAGCCGCCACCGTAAATGCCGCCGACAACACCGGCGTCAACTGCGTTGGATGCGAGCTGTCCCCAGTCAAACCCATCAAGGCTTCCATGCTCTGCGATGTAAGGGATGGTCTCATCAGGAAATTCCTGCACGGCTTCCGTCAATCCTTCTTTGACAAACGCCTTCCCCATGAGCTTAGCCGCCCCTTCCGTGCCGAGTTCACGGAACGCCTTCAGCCATCCCATTTCTCCGACGCCTTCAAGAGGAGCTTGTGCAGCTGCGTCAAGCCATCCCGCCTGACCTGCGGTAAGCGGGTCTACGCCTTTCTCTGTAAGGTCGTTGTATGCGTCACCTGCAATGCTCCCCACCATAAGTCCGACACCAAGTGCAGGGTTCACGATGCCTGCTGCAAGCTGCGCCGCCATCAGCGGTGCATTTTCAACAATCATGCCACCGATTTTCTTTGGATATGACAGTTGGCTTTCATCGACGTTAGATTCCCAGTTCGCGTCAGGAAGTGCGTCTTTAGCTGCCTTAATACCAAGGCGTGCGCCTTCCCAGATAGGGGCGGTAGTTCCCTTTATCTGGTTTTCTACATCACTAAGTGCTTCCTTGTCGGCGTCGCTGTCCATAAGCCCTGTTCCGTCAAGGTCGTTTTCCAGTTCCTGCATGACAACAGGTCTTGTCCTAGCCGCCATCGCCGGTATACTTTCTACCGCACCCAAAAGGCTCTTTGGAACGTTAGCAAGCCCATTGTGAAGTTTAGTCGTCCAGTAGTCGTGATATTCCTTGCCATCAAGAAGCCCTCTTGCGTCAATAGGCTTAAATTCGTTTGGCTCATCGTTGTTATCCTTCAACCAATCCCATGCCATAAATGTTTGTCTCCTTATTCAGTAACAATGTTATATTTCTGTCTAGTCTCTGGCGTAAGTGCCTTGAGATATTCGATTGCGTTTTCCATCTTTCCGTTTCCGGCAAGGTTTTCTCTGATAAAGTTCGCGGCATACAGCTGTTGCTGAAGCCCATCCCAGATGCTGTTTGGTATCAATGCACGGTCTTTGTCGTCAAGACCTGATATGTAGGCGTTTAATGCGTTTATGGATCTGGCAAGATTATCCTTATTATCTTTCCCGTTGCTACTGGTGCCGTTCTTAACATCATCAGCGGTGGAATTTGCCATATAGCCTTTAAGCTCATCGCTCATTCTCCGAAGATTTGCGTCAAGCTCATTAGAACGCGCCGTCTGCGTCTTGCTAAGCTCGTTGCCGTTGATAACTAGCGTTCCTTTGCTAGTTTTCTGCACATCTCCGCTTGCAACTCCGCTCCCTTTGCCGCCAAGTCCAAGCAACATGCCCATGGCTTGGTCGGGCGTTATCTGCCCGTTACTGTACTTGGAAATAAGGTTGGCTCTGTCAGCGAGGTCTTGGTTCCTCCATGCTACACTCATGGCATACTTCCATTTCGCCATGCTCTTTGTCCGCTCGTCATCAAACTGTCCAAGCCTTTCATGCTGCTTGATATTGTTTTCCATTGAGTGGTCAGAGAGTTTTATGGAATATCCCACATCGCGTGCCTTATTGAAGTTGCTTATGTTCTCTTTGAGGAAGGTGTTGTAGGATGGAAGAATTGCACGGATCTGCGTGCCGCGTTCAGGGTCGATAGAATCAATCTCATTCAGTGTCTGCATGAGTTTAGGAACGGTAGTGTTGGCGTTCTCCATTGTCGGGAGAAGGCTCTTGCCGCCTGTTGTTTCATCTCCGTTGTAGATACGGTTCAGAAGTCCGTCAACCGCTTGCTTCTTATAGTTATCCTCTGCGGCTTGCGCGGCAGGAAGTCCGCGGGAAATAACCGCCTGTATCTGATTCATCGGTCTGCCCTGTGCGATGCCTGCCTGCGTTACTTGTGCTATCCAGTCCTTCACGGAAAACGGTTTCAGCGGTGTAGGCTGTACATTATTTTGAAGCGCGTACTGAACAGTTTTACCATTTTGGGAATTTTGTTCAGTAGCAGTTGTTTCCAGTTTGGAAACAACTGGCTTTTCTTCTTGCGATGTCTGCTCCTGCTGAACAGGTTCATCGCCCTTTTCACCCTGTTCAGCGTCGGTAAAATTTGCGGTCTTAGCCTGCGGAGGGATAACATTCTGCGTGTTATCGGTGGCTGCCTGTTGCGCCTGTGCCGCTTGAACAGCATCAAGGACCGGCGCAGTCTGCGGCGTTTCCCCATTGAGATATGCCCTAAACTGTGCGTTCATATCCGGGGACTGGATGCCCTGATTGGCGTTGCCTTGAATGGCGTACATGCTTGCTCCTTGTAGCGGATTGTTTGCCACGTATCCCGGTGCCGGGTTCTGCGTTACCGTTCCATCGGCGTTCATGACCGTCTGCGGCGTCCACTTGTTTGCAAATGACTGTGCGAGTGCTTGCTGTGAAAAGTTCTTGGATGGGTCGATATAGTTACCCATGGCGTATGGGTTTCCGCCGCCCGGATCGCCCATTTCTTTCAGCTTATTGTAGATTGCTCCTCTTGCCGCTGACTGCGCCCATTGGTTGTTCGGGTCGTAGAGAATGTTTCTTACACGCGCCATGAGTGCATCCTTGTAGCCTGTATCCCCTACCTGCGGTGTAGAAGCGTTTGCGACTGCATTCTCCATGACCGCCTTCTGTGTGTCTGTCATGGGCTGTGATGCATTGACGGCTTGCGGCTGATATGGATTGACCGTCTGCATGGTGGGGGACTGATTTGCCGAAAATATTTGCGGCACCTGCTTCGCATTGTCTGTGCTTGCCGCCTCTGAATTTGTTTGAGACTGTTCGCTTGGCTGAGCAGATTCTCCTCCGGGTGTCAGTCCGTCCTTTCCTTTGAGGGAATCCTGCAATTTGCGGATGCCACGCTCGTTGTAATTCTCTACCCATCCGCGACCGAGCAAAAGCCCCAGTGCGAACCCTGGATCTTTCGCCGCATATCCCGCAATGGTCGGGTCAATAGTTGCCGTCTGATAACTTAATTGATTGTTGTTCGCCATTTGCTACCACTCCGTTGTTCCTGCCTTGGCTATAAAGCCGTTAGCATAATACATGCCGCTTGGCACTTTAATGTCGTATACAAGTCTGTCACCGCTTTCAACAAGCAATACAATCTTGCCGCGGTCTTTGAAACGCTCTCCGATACGCATTTCTTCCAACGTTTTCCAATTGCCGTCCTCCATGAGCATTGGCTGTGTGGCGGTAAGGTTGATGCACTTGTTTTCGCTTTCGTCTGTGCAGATGGCATAAACTCTTGCATAATGCGGCGTCATTACGTCTGTTACCACTTCGTCTCCATTTGGCGTGGTGATGGTGTCACCCTTGCGGATTCGTTTCAGTATCTTGTCTCCGTTCGGCGTCTTGATGAGCGTATCGCCCGTGAAGCAGAAGATACCGCTATTGGACGCAAGTCCGCCCAAGATGCCGCCCCAAAGTCCGCTACCGCCGCTTGTTCTCTGCGTAGAGGTAGAAGTCCCTTTGCCGCCCATGGCAGAAATCGCGCCGAGGTTCGTCCCGCTAAGCCCGATAGATGTATTCCAAAGGTTGACTGCGGGTTGCTGCGCCGCTTCCTGTGCCGCCGCTCCGAGCGAGATGTTCGCTCCTGCCATGTTTGACATGTTTCCGTAAATGTCTGCGAGCTGAGAAATGTCCTGCCTGTACATATCTGCCGCCGTGTTCGCTGCAGCTTGGTTGATTCCCTGTATTCCCTGCGAGGTGACAGAGCTGTTCAAAACGCCGTTTGAACCGAGGTTCTGCAATAGGTTTCCCATAGATCCGTTGACCTGCCGTGTTACGGCTTGATTGATGTTATCCTGATACGACTGAGGAAGTTGTCCGTTTGCGAGTGCCTGATACCCTGCGTTAGCCGTATTCTGTATTCCCTGCGCCTGATTGAGAAGAGTTTTGTAATCAACCTGCGTTTCGCCTATAGAGTTTTCAAGAAGGTTCTTTGCCTTCGTATTCAGCTCTACGGCGTTCGGCATAACAGATTCTTCGTAGTCGCCTTGGAGCTTCCAAAGCCTTTTCTCTTCTGCGGTCGGCTGATAGGACTGTACCGTGGTAGAGCTACCGCCTTTTTTACCCATCGTTTTCCTCCTTGTAGAGCTCTTTGACGTATACCGTCACATAATAACTGTCGTTACCCTCTTCGTCTGTTCCTTTGTAGGTGGCTATGACCTTGCGCCCTGCTTCGTCCTTACACCAGAAGCGGTAATGTCCGTCTCGCTCTTCCTGCTTTATAATCTTGAATTTCAAAAGCCTTAAATAGGGAAGAATCGGAAGAATGCACACGGTAGACACCGCATGCCCGCCCTTTGCGAGGCAAATCAGCTTCGCTAAATCAAACCAAAAGTGGATGTCTCCGCAAAGCTGATACACGACAAGTATCCCCTTCTCATCAAAGAAGTATTCGGAGAATCCCCTTTCAGGCAGCCAGTAAAAGTCAAACCCCTTCGGGATAACGAAGGGGTCGTTTCGTTCTTTTTCGTATTTGTCTATCCATTCTTTGAGAGATTTCATAGATCTGCTACCTCCAAAATAATATGGTCAAACGTGAATGGGTCAGTCCCTTTCACTTCAAGGGCGATACAGTCGGTCGAGTGGTTGCACAAAACTTTCCTTCTTGAGTTGGTCGGCATATCTACCTTTAGCTTGCTCGTGCTTACTTTCACCGTTCCTGCTTCATCGTTGGTAAACTTGGCATCTACAGCCTTTACAAGCATTTCGTCAGAAGAAATAATTTCATGCGGCTTAATTTCGTATTCTATCGGCGTCCCATTGTCGCTCATGATGTCTTTATCCCACAGGTATAACTGCGTGCCGCTTGCAATATAGATTTCATCTACTGTTTCCATGATATCGGTTACGGGTACGGCAAACTTTATGGTTGTTGCAACGCCCATAAGGTAGTTGTAGCAGACCCATTCTTTGCGGTCGCTTGTCACGCGAAGCATGAGCCAACCATGGCGTTTAAGGTGGATGAGCTGCGGATTCCATAAGTTCTTCGTCAGAAGGTTTCTGAATTTGTCGCCGATGTCCTGCGGCTTGACGTTCCCATAGTCCATCACGGTAGAAAGCGATTTAAGCCCCCTGCGTGAGAAGAACACAACGTCTGCTCCCACGTTGACTGCCGTCATTGTTCCCATACTGTCGGAGTTGGTTACGATGGCGGGCGGCACTACCCATGACGCGGGTGTTCTGTCGCCTTGCAGTTGATAAATGTTGCCGTTTGATTTGATAAAAATAAGGTCGTTGGCGAGGGGTACAACGCTTTCTATATCGCCGCTATCCCCATAGCCTATGTCAATCCACTGTGCGGAGCTATCCACTGTTCCCTGCGAGCTATCGGTGATGTTGTCCCAGCTTGTCGGGTCTCCGATTGCGGAGAAATATACGCGGTCAGAACCGCTCAATGTAATCATGAGACGGGAAAGCCGCTGAAACACAATGTCGCATGATGGGCTTGACGTGACGGTATTCAGTGTCAGGAAGTCATAATACTGGAGTTTATCTCCGCTTGCTATCCAAATCTTGTTCATGTACTTCGCGCATGACGGCTTTTTCTTCCCTGTGAGGTTTCCTAACAGTGCCGGAAGTTGCCCGACCATCCACGAATAGACAGAGCCATCATCAAGGAAGATGAGGGACGTATTCGTGTCTACGTCATAGTAAAGTGCTTTGATGTTGTTTGACATAGCAAAGTCCGTGGGGGAAATACCCCCGCGGCTCCTAAGGCGAAGATTATCGTAGACAAAGTTCTGACACCGCACCATGTCCGTTTCGGGGATGCGTTCGGGTGCATCCGATGTATTGATGCCACCCGTGAGATTGTTCAAGACAATCTGCTGTATCTGATGCTTGTTTGATCGCTTCATGTTTTCTCCAAAAGGCTAAGTGTTGCTATGATCAGCCATGCGGCAGTTCCTTGTACACGTACCGGCACAGGTCTTTCCGCAGCTGCTGCACCTCTTTGTGCAGGTGTCATTACATCCATTATCGCACGTATCAGTACAGGAGTTCCCACACGTGCTGCTGCATGCACTGGAACATCCGAGGGCGCACCCGTTCATGCAGTTAATGACGGTAGGTTGCTTGGAGAGCGTGCCTTGAATGTCGGTATCAAGCCCATTGTCGTTAGCAAGGAGTTTGGCTAAATCGTCATAAATAGAAGTGGTTATTTTATCTCCCCGCGCTTTCGATGCTGCCGAAAGCGCGCTGTTTTTAAGTGCCATTGCCCGTCACCTTCTTGTACGCCGCATCGGTAATGTTCTTGCTGGTCTGCGTGCGATTGTCTAACTCTTTATCATTTGAAAGCATTTTGTTAAGACTGTCATATAGCGTGGCTTTTACCGTATCGCCCTTGTTCTCAATCGTTGGTTTGTCCATATTCCCTCCTACGGTGCGCCTGCACAACTACCGTCGCAGCCGCCGCCGCAGCCATTAGCGCAATTACTGCCGCATCCAGTGCAACCGTTACGGCATGTGTTTTGACAGTTGGTGGTACATCCACCTGTACAATTTCCTCCGCAGCTGCTTGAACACCCAGCGCATACATTCTTGCAATTCCCGCCGCAGGAAAGGCTACAGCTGTTCATGCACGCCTGTATGGTGGCGGCGTTCGCCTCTACCTGCTTTAGCGTGGCGTCCAGTGCTTCGTCGTTTTCTAAAAGGTTCTGCAAGTCGGTAAAGATGGTGGCGGATATATAGCCCGTTCTTGCAGAAACAATACTGTTGTGTTTGACTGCCATTACGTCACCTCCGCGTTATGATCTAACGCATAATGGACTTTTATTAGTCCGCAAAGGTTATCTCCATAAAGGGCTTTCCTTACCACGCACTGACGGCAATAACCTTTCAGCTCGCACGTCTTACAGTGGGTACAGGCGAAGTCCTCGCCTTTAGAAATGTCAGGTTCGCCGAATGATGCTTGATAGCATGGATAGAAACGCCCCCATGGACTTATCCCTATCCATGCACAGTCTTGAATGTTACCGCTGAACATGGATGCGCCTTTTGCTCGGTTCTTTGTGCCGCGAAGAAGGTTCAGATAGGCGCGCCTTGCGGCAATGTCTTTCAGCTCTCCATAAGCAAAGAAGTTCCAGAGAACCATCGGGGTAATGCCCTTCTCGTTCAGGAAGTCGATATTCTGCTTCGCCCTCCGCAGATAGTGCTTGCCCGCCACTACATAAGTGGCGTAAACCAGTTTTGCTCCGCAGCTGTCCATGTATTCATATGTGTCGGGACGAATGATTCTTGGGTTCTTCTGGTCGTGGTCAAAAGAAACGGCTATTTGGAAGTCATACCCGCCGTCTCTTAACCAGTCGATGATTTCCCTTCCCCTGCCGTTCAGAAGTTGGCAGTTCGATACGATGTTGTAGCGCACACTCAATCTCTCGTTCTTGACCTGCTCGCAAAGTCTGACCGTATCCTTAATGACTTCGGGATGGAGCAGCGGCTCGCCGCCCTCAAGTTCAACGGAAAGCTCACCCTCTTTGATGACATGGGGCTGCTTCAATAGCGCATAGAGGGCTTCTATCTGCGTACCGCCGCCCTTGTGTCTTTCGGATATTTCCGTATTCCTCTGTGAACAATACTTACAAGCGCAGTTGCAGTCATATCCGGTGGTCACGCGAATGTTTTTGATTTTCGTGAGCTTGGTATTCATTCAGGGTCGCTCCTGCGAAGAAGGTAATAGCCAAGATTTCGTTCCATGTTGGAGCGGTATCTCTTTTGCGCTTGGGAAAGATCCAGTTTGTCACTGTAGTTGCAAAGTTTAGTAAACAGGAACGCCATGTTTTCAAGAAATACCATATATTCATCGGCGTTTGTGATTCCTTCGATTTCCTTCTTGTCGAGCTTTATATCATGGAGCTTTGTGATGCTGATGTTCATACTTCCTCCTCATGCCTGTCTCTGATAGTCTTTGCGATTTCACGGACGCGCTTTTCTTGAAAGCAGTAGTCCTTGATAGCGGAGGTATCTCCACGCTTTTCCCATGCAGCAGAAATGGCTTCCTCTTCTGCCTTTGTAAGTTTCCCTGTTATGTAGTCCATAAGCACGGATATGGTATTTCGCATATCCATGAGCTCGTAGCGGAGCGGAACATAGTCGCTGATTGCTTCGTTAATTCCCCATTGCATGCGAATAGCCGCTTTATTAAGCGGACTGTAGTAATAGCAAAGATTTTCCCAGTTGGCGTGAAAGTCGTGGAAATGGTCGATTATCCAGTCCATCGTATACTCTTCACATCCATCGGGCATAACCTTCATGAATTGAACCGGTTTCAAATTTGCCTCATCAGGCCATGGAGTGTTCCCTGTTGTTTTGAGGTATTCGTTAAATCCGTCATGCGTGTAGAAGAAGTGTGCGCCGTCTTTAGGGTAGAAAACACTATCATCGCGCGTGAAGTCATCAAAGAAATGCTCGTCGTCAGTCTCGTAGAAGAAATCGAAGATGGTTCCTGGAAGCTTCATTTCTCCCCGTGCTTCCTTCTCCAACGCCCATTTTGCGATAGCCGAAACGTAGATCATAAACTCATCTCACGCATCCTTTCCATCCAGTAGTCATAAATCCTGTATTCCTGCTCTGTCATAATTTCTTCGTTGCTGTGATAATCGAACGTGCCGTTAATGTCGTAGTTAGCAGAATAGCAAAGTGGCAGTTTCGTGCTTCCTATCTGCTCGTTGATTCTGTCTTGCCCATCTCTAAACCGCTTGAATTTCTCTTTATCAAAGCCGTGCCATATGTCGCCAATGTCGTAACGGTGCCGCCCTGTTGCGAAGCGGTGGCAGGGATACAGTTTCCCATCCATGCCGAGCGTTACCATGTATACGCCGCTCCCGCAATAGTTACTCTTCTCGTTATCTTCTTTGATGACGCGCCGCCTTCCGATTGGCTTCAGTTTGAATTGGAGCTTTCGATGAAAGATGAAGTCAACCACCTTGCGGAGTTGTCGGTAATACTCTTCGGCATCTTCCTTCGTCCACTTCTGTTCATAGATGGGGTTCGCCCATGGTTCAAACCCGAGCTGAATTTGGTTAATAAGCATGTCTGCGAGCATAGGAAGCGTGTCATGGTTCATCGTGCCTTTAACCATAGGCTCGTGGTCACGGTGCTTCCACCACTCCATGTTCTCCATAATCTTGTCGTATGACCCTTTGCCGTTCAGGTATACGCGGTTCATATCGTGCGCCTTTTTGCACCCATCGAGGGACACACCAACCCTAAGGCACTTCCACCTATTTAAGAAGTCCCGTATCGCGGGTTCTCCAAAGAGCGTGCCGTTAGTCGTGTTGAAGAACGTGAAGCGACGTTGCGTCACCCACGGATGATGAAGCTCTCGCCCTTTCTCTAAAAACCTTGTCATGGCGTATTCCATAAGTGGCCACTCAAGAAGTGCTTCGCCGCCGATAAAATCAAGGACGATGTACTTCCTTTTGCTATACTGCGGTTCTGTATAGATAAGGTCTATGAATTTATCGATGTATTCTTTCTTGATTGTCTGATACTGCTTGTTTTCTTCGTAGCAATACTTACAGGCGAGATTGCACTTGTCTGTGATGAAGATAGTCGCAGTCAAAGAAATGTTTTCGTTCATCTAGTCACCAGCATCTTTACTTTTTTAATTCCGCCGTCAAGGCTCTGCTCTAGGGCAACCCCGACTGTATCGGGCGTTCTCTCTGCTGACGTCTTGCCAACCCCAGGAATAGCGGACGGTACAATGAAATCACCGCGCCAAACCTTGCCTTTCACCTTGACGTCAACACGCCCCGCAAGGGCTACAGGGATGTATTTCTTAATGTTATGCGTCTCAAAGTCTTCGTCATTGACCGCATCGCCGCCAATGATTTGTGCGTAGCAGTCAGACTGAACGCCGACAACAACAAGGCTCTTGTCTGTTGCACGGACGTATTTCTCACCTTCTGATTTCATGTCAAGGGCGATGATTTCCCCTGCTTCTGTTTCTCCGCCGCGGTCGAAGTATTCGGCGTAGTCGTTGTATACGGCGTTGAAAACTTTTGTTGCCGTCATTGTTCCGTTTGCCGTTACGTTTCCGGCGATGGTTGCACCGGAGCTTACGTTAACGTTCCCCGTGACTGATAGATCACCGCCAACGGATGCACTCTTTCCTACAGACATGGTACCGGTCACGGCGCACGATTCTTTAGCGTGTATGCGTTTTCCGTATATATCACCCCACGCCTTGTTGTCACGCCCGAGGTTGTCAAGCCCATCTGATCTAGGCGATATGTTTTTTGATTCTGCCATATTTCCTCACGCAAAAAGCACCCACATAAGTGAGTGCTTTTTTGAAATACCGTCAGGTAGTAGTGGTCGCTCCGCCAGTCGAGGATTGGTAAGGCGAGTTTACGATGTACGCCGGTGTCGGGTACGGTTTAAGCTGCCCTACGATGGTTGCGTTCTGTACCACCTGAGAAAGATTGAAGTTTGCGGATTGGAGTGCTCTGTCGCGGTCTGCCAGTTTGTCGCGGAGTTCCTGCAGCTGATTTGCCATCATCAGGCCACGGGTTCTTTCCGCTTCTTCGTGGATAGCCGTCTTGATTTCGCAAGCGTTCTTGTAGTTTTCCGCTCTCACCGCATCAATGTTGCGGTTGGTTTCGCAGCAACACTGTTGTTGTGCGAAGCGGTTCTCTGCAAGTTGACTGCCGAGCGAATAGTTGCCCTGCATGACCGTTTTCTCAAGCCCTGCCTGCCCTTGGAGTATGGTAGTGTTGAGGTTACTCTCGATGTTTGTATCAAAATTCTTATGATATAAGAATTAGATGGTGGCGACGTACTGCTTGAACAGTTTACCCTCCGGCATATCGGGGTCATCCCAGTAGAGAGCTTTAGCCACCGCGATATACTTTTCAGGGTCTTTGCCTAAGACGTTAGAGAGGTCGCTATACAACATGTTAATCGCGTAGTACAAATCTGCAGGATGGTCAATGTTACGTTTTTCGGCTTCCTTCTCTACTTCCTCAAACGTCCAGTGCTGACCAGTAGTTCCGTCAACATTTTCCATATTAGCTACCGCATTGATAGCAATATCGGCGTCAAAATGCGGACCACAGTCCAGCTCATGTAGTTTAAGCAGCATACGTTTTGCTTTTGGGTCTGCGGTGTCTAAAGTAAGACTGTCCAAGTATTCACATATGATATTATGCAATTCACAAGCCTTCTCGTTGTCCGAAGGCTTATCAAGATATT
>ERZ1034669.48-NODE-48-length-65539-cov-409.107186_pt1 | contig 65539 bp, 90 predicted proteins | sample MGYA00520705_ERZ1034669 | MGnify/ENA primary metagenome ERZ1034669 (study PRJEB33766, sample SAMN09781766) | gut metagenome | biome: gut microbiome | host: Homo sapiens | place: Madagascar | study: EMG produced TPA metagenomics assembly of the PRJNA485056 data set... | reverse complement strand
CAAACCGTCTGAAGCGTATCAACGGCAACTTGCACAAGAATATCTCTGACGAGGTAAAGAAGAGCAAGGAGGAAGCTGAACGCAAGAAGAAGGAAGAGGAAGAGGAGCGCAAGCGTAAGGAGGCTGACAAGAATGACGATCCTGACGACAAATACAACGAGCTTCTCAAAGAAATCAAAGCCCTCAAGGAAGCTAACGCAGAAAGAGACAAGAAGGCTGCAAGGAAGGCAACCATCGAGTCTGTAAAGGCAGGTTTGAAGGATAAGTTCGACAAGGCAAACCTTGAATTGAACGACTTTTTCCTCGATACTGCACTCTCTAAGCTGGAGATATCTGATGATGCAGATGTTGCAGAACTGGTATCGACGGCAGAAAATATCTATACTGCCGACTATAAGCGTGCTAACGGTGGAAATGCTGTACCACGAAAGGGTTCTAGTGCTTCTTCTGGTGAGGAAAAGAAACTCGACGAGCATGAATGGGACGACATTAAGGATATTTGCAAGGACAGAGCTACAAAGGCGACTGTCAAGAAATAATTCAGGATAACATTTAAATTAAGGTAAAAAGATTATGCAGTACAGCAATTATTACGACCAGATGAACGCACAGGGTGCGGTATTCAATGGAGCGGTGCTCTTGCAGGCATCGGCTGAGATTGGCGGTCAGAAGCATGTGTACTTCAATCTTAAAGGTGCTGTTAAGGAAGCTTTCAGGTACCCTCCTATCGGTGGTATCATCGCTAATCCGTTCCCTGGCCCTGCTAAGATCTATGCAGGCGACCTCGTTGAGCATAGCCTTGGCTTTGCAGACAACAAGGGTGGCACTATTAAGATTCTGAAGTCTTACGCAGTTGCCAAGGCAACTAGTGCCGCTACAGACACAGACATCTACATCGTTCGTGACGGCTACCATCACATCCCATTTATTGGCGATAAAATCATGGTAGGCCAGAAGGATTTCAAGACAAAGGGAACTGGTGTTTCTGTTACAGCAGTTGAGGCTACAACGGATGCTACAGCAGGTGACGTTTGGAAACTTACCTTGTCTGCTGCATTGGGCGCATTGACCGTTGCTCAGGTTCTCGTTGAGGCTGCTGCGGTAGGTTCTACACTCCCTGTAGTGACTAATCCAAACTGTTTTGCTCCTCACGACTACGACATGCCGTTCTATACTCTTCCTGGAAGCGATGAGTACGAGAAACCTCGTCTGATGTTTACACCGTGTCTGCTTGGACCGGATGCGATTTTCATTAAGGACAGGATGAGTCCTCTCCCACCAGCTGTAGAGGCGATGAATATCAGTCGTTACCCAGAGTTGTTCTACACGAACTACTAATTGTTTAACTATTAGATTGTATTTAGGATATGCCAAAGTTTAATATTGAAAATTCGAGGATGGCGAAGTTCTTCTCTAGTAAGGACAACACCAAATACCTCCAGAAGTTTCTTGACGAAAAGGACATCTTTCACGTAAACTATGGCTGGTGGAAGACCCAGGGACGTATTGCTGCTGACCTGACACCAACCAACAGGAAGGGTGTTGCGACATTCACTGTCGAGGCAAAGAAACTTCGTGCCGCTACATTGGCTAACATGCGTGCTCCTTTGGCTGGTTCTTTCCAGAAGGATAAGGGTGGCTTGCAGGTTTACTCTGCAACAATTCCAGACTTTATCACAGATGGTATCTACCAGAACGCAGAGGAACGCGAGTATTTGATGAACCAGTTCGAAGAGTTCGGTAACGACCGCGATGTCGTTATGGAATGGACAGACCAGGTTCAGGAGTTGATGGACTCCGTTGATACCACAATGAACTTCATGACTGCGAAGCTTGCTTCTACCGGTAAGCTTGACTACACTGGTATCGGTCGTGGTATTCAGGCTCCAATCCACAAGACCAATATGCCAGCCGATAACTTCAAGAAGTGCGGTAAGGTTGCTTGGGCTGATGAGACCTGCGATATTCTGGAGCAGATGCGAGTTCTTGAAGAGAGCTGGCGTAAAACATTCAATCGTAAGGGTCAGCCTCTCGTTTGGCAGATGACCGTCAACACCTTCTTCAATGTGTTCTTGAAGAACAAACAGATTAAGGAATTGTGGATCAACTGGTGTAAAGCTCACTATGTTGCTTACGTTGAGGACTATGGTGTAAATCAGGATATGTTCCTGAAGGCATTCGGAGACATCCAGGGTCTTTCTCCTATCGAGCTTGTAGAGGAGGAGGAAACTACACTTCTCTTCGATGGAACGCAGAAGACAGAGCAAGCTTGGTCAGACAACATCGTTGTTCTTCGTCCTCGCGGTAACGCTTTTGAGTTCGAGCACAAGGAGATCAAGGATAAGAAGATGTTCGAGAAGTGGGGTAATAAACTTGTTGACAAGGTGTTCGCAACAACCAACGACGGTCTTGGTTTGCTTGCCAACACAACAATCGCCAACGGTGATTACCTGGAGTGGCATACAGACTTGATGTTTGCTGCTGTTCCAGCAATGCTCGACTTCCCTTACCGTTGGATTATCGATATTACCCAGAAGGGTTAATTCTTTAACGTAACAAGATTGTATGACTATGGATTCGGAGATGAACATTTACACTGTGAACGACTACCTTATTAATAAGGTGAAGTTCGAGATGCCGATGAAGGCTCTGTTGGGCATCATGCACGACAGGGAGCTTGAAAATGGCATCGACCTCGAAGCCTGCGACAAGGAAAAGGTAAGACTTGCCTATGCCGACATGCTGAAATGGTTTGTTCTTGGTCCGAGCAAGGTGAACAACACCTCCGATTCCGATAACGGATGGACTCATTCGGGAGGTGGCTATGATATGTCGGACAACGACAGGAGCGAGATGAAGGCAGAGGCTAACGCTATCTATGCGGAGCTGGAGCCTGATTCGATGCTCAAGAAGAAGTCCACCTTCCGGGTGACCTCCCACGGAGTAAAGAGGGCGAATTATTCTCCTTGGGGAGAACCTCTCCCTCACATCATCAAATAAGGCGTATGGAAAAGGAATACATCAGAAACCCAAGATACCCTCACATCATCAAGATCGTGAGGAAGGTCGTCGGAAAAGCCGACCCTGATGACCCGTTTGCCGATGATGATGCTCCAGTTGGCGAGGACAAGGAAATCATTCTCTACTATGGCGAAGGCCGCAGCTACACCGATACTACTACAGAGGGAGACAAGAACGTCGACCAGAACAAGAGGAAGGCATCGATTCCGGTCAGATATGACGAATGGGATGCTGACAGATGTCCCCTTGACGGCGATACCATCTACTCCACTGTCGGCAACAACACAGAGGTAGGTATGGTTAAGGACTGCGAGCCGGATAATAACAGGACTGTTGTGTATTGGAATTTGACAAGGGTTTAGATTATGACAAATTTATCAGGTCAGTTTTTACAGGTCGAGAAGAAAATCCGTCAGATGGCTGTAGCAAAGATGCAGCAGAAGATGGAACATGCGGCTGAAATGACAATGAAAGCTGCTGACAAGTCTCGAAACTATGATGACGTAACCGGTAACTTGTACAAGTCAACCGCCATCGGTACATATTACAATGGCTCATTGCAGTCGATTCATTACGCTCCTGGCCCAGAGCCAACCCGAGTAACCCTTGCTGCTGGAGAGAGATACAACCTCGATAAGTATTATCGCAGTTCGTTCTCCTTCAAAGACAGCGGAAGGAGACCTTACAAGGGTGAATACGGAGAAGGTGGTGAATATGGTCCAAACGCGGCGTGGGATGAACTTGTTTCAAGGGAGCACAACAAAGGAAAGTACGATGCTACATGGCAGATGCTCCTTGTTGCCGGTGTGGATTACGCTAAGTTTGTCGAGGTTAAGAGAGGTCACGACGTGATTACCTCTCTTAGAGAATATTTGGTTAGATACTTTAGAACGATGTAAAATATGGTTAGTATTAAGACTCTATATTTCGATGTCGGTAATGCAATGGATGGAATTTGCGACAAGCTCTACCCCCGGAGCCGACCAAAGGCAGTTGATACGAAAATCAACAGCTATATCGTGGTATACTTCCCATCTAGTATCTATAACAATGAGATGAACTCAAGTGGAGTTTACAACGATTTCACCACTACAGCTCAAATCGAATTGTATGTGCGCGATAAAGCTTCAGCAAGAAATCCAAACACATTTGATGTTTCTAGCGTTGACGAGAAAGTCCAGGAGATTATGGACAGATTTCCAATCTCCACAAAAAATCTCATTGTTTCAAATCCTCGTATAACACTACAGACAGACGACGGAGCAGGTTTTTCCGTGACGATCATACAGGGAAGGTTACGTACGAAATAAGTATTCAGGTATAACAATTTAAAATATTTTAGATTATGGCTATGACAACTATTGACAAGATGAAGGACATTTTTAATGGTCCTAAGACTCTGCTCTACTCAAAGGCTATTACCGATTTGAGCAAGGCTACAGTTGACATCACCCCAGAGGTTGAACTTCCTGTTACAGTTGACTCTCTGAAGGCAACCATGGATGACCCAACTATCAACCACTACAAGGTTATCGGTCTGGCTGGTGACTGGGCAACTACCGCAGAGCTCGGCGACTTCAACGTAGAGTTCGTTGTTCCTTCAAAGGCAAAGGACTTGCTGACAATTATGTTCGGCGAGGACGCTGTCACAGAGCTGACCAAGGTTACTCTGAAGGGTACTGGCGATGCTACTCTCGACGCTACTACCGGCTTTACAGGTATTGCTGTTGAGCCTAAGAAGTTCAAGATCAAGGGTACTATCGTCATCGTTGATGACGAGAAGGAAAACCTCATGGTTATCACCAATATCGCTCTCTACGCTACCTTGCAGTGGGACAACTCAGGTACAGAGCCAGTTGCGTTTAAGTTCTCAGGTTCTATCGAGGGTGCAGGTAAGCGCAGCATCGCTTGGCTTACTAAGGCTCCAGCTCCCGGTATTGGCGGTTAATCAAGTAAAGGCTTCTTTAGGTAATTAGATTCAGGATAACAAACCGTTGGGCGGCAGGCTAATCAACAGCCGTGCCGCCCTTCTTCATTTAATAGCATACAATCATTAGCTTCTCCGGGCTAAAGTCCAAGAGCTTGCTTCGGCAGCTCTTAGCTGATTAGACTAAGTGCTTTGGGCACTACGTTGGTTGAGAATGTATAGGCACTTCAGGGTGTATATCCCAGCCCCGAACACTGCGGACAGTGATTAAAAGCCCGAAAGGAGATGTGGGCGGTGTTGCTGTCATCGAAACCTCTTCCAACATTGTCGAGGGGTACACAACGGGAGCAATCCCGATTTACAACATAGTTGTTAATTTAATGTAGAACAAATGATTTACGTACAGGATAAGACAGGAAAGGCACTGATGCCTACGGAACGACACGGGAAGGTCAGGAGACTACTCCGTGACGGTCTGGTTGTTGTGGTCAGACGGGAACCGTTCACAATTCGTTTGACGTATGATAGCACCACCTACACGCAGCCCGTCAGCCTTGGCGTTGACGCTGGGACCAAGCACGTCGGAGTGTCAGCCACAACCGGCAGCAAGGAACTATATGCCGCCCAGGTAGAACTGCGGACAGACATCGTGAAGTTGCTGGCTACCAGACGGGAGCAACGCAGGATACGGAGAAATCACAAGTGCCGTTACCGTGCGCCAAGATTTGACAACCGCCGTCGTCCTGATGGGTGGCTTGCACCCAGTGTACGCCAGAAGGTGGATTCTCACCTGAAGGTCATTCGTATGGTACATTCCATGCTGCCCGTCAGCAAGACCACCATCGAGGTGGCACAGTTCGATACGCAGAAGATTAAGAACCCGGAGATTGCCGGTGAAGAATACCAAAATGGCGAACAGCTTGGCTTCTGGAACGTCCGCGAGTATGTACTTGCCCGTGACGGCCACCAGTGCCAGCATTGTAAGGGCAGGTCGAAAGACCCTATCCTGAACGTTCACCATCTGGAGAGCCGCAAGACAGGCGGTAATGCACCAAACAATCTCATCACGCTCTGCGAGACATGCCACAAGGCATACCACATGGGAGATTTCCAGTTAAAGATACGCCGTGGTGTCAGCCTGCGCGATGCCGCCGTAATGAGCATCATGCGTTGGGAGGTGTACAACGCTGCCAAGGCAGAGTTCTCCAACGTCCAGCTCACCTACGGCTATCAGACAAAGCACATCCGCATCGACAACGGAATCGAAAAGTCGCATACGTCCGATGCCAGGTGTATCAGCGGAAATCCGCGTGCTGAGCCATTGCCCGACATGTATCTCCACCGTCTGCGCCGTCGGCACAATAGACAGATACATCGTTGTACTATCCTAAAGGGAGGGTATAGGAAACTCAACCAGGCACCATACCTTGTTAAGGGCTTTAGACTGTTCGACAAGGTGGAGTACCAAGGTACAGAATGCTTCATCACTGGTCGCCGTTCAAATGGTTCGTTTGCCATCAAGGACATTTACGGCAACGTTCTGTCGGGCGGAGTATCATATAAGAAACTTAGATTTCTGGCTATCAGCCAGCATTGTTTAACATCAAAGAAGAGGAATGCCCCGTTTCCTCACCCGGCTAAAGCCGGTAGTATCCACGGGTGAAAATCATGGCAGAAGAAAAGAAAATAGAGCAGCCTTCAGTGGACTTGCAGGAGTTGCTTGACAGCGTGCTGCACGACGAGCCTACCGAGTTCGTGTTCAGAGGGAAGAAGCACAAGCTCGGTTGGCTTCGCAAGGGAACCATGAGCAGGTGTTCTCATATCAGAGCTAAGGAGAAGAACGAATGGAAGCGCAACGTCAAGATTTGTGTCTGCATTCTCCTCAACAACATCTGGAAGATTCGATTCCTGTATTGGATCTACTGGCGCTGGCTCTACTACATCAAGGATGTGGATATAGCCGATGTACTGAGAGTCCTCGATGTTTCTAAAAAAAAAATTCCATCGAACGCATTCTCACTGGCTACCATATTAGCGACCGGGATGACGGACGTGATGATGACGATGACGAGGAGCGAAGCAAAAGCTATCCAAGCAGAACAAGCTGGGGAGCAGCCTTCTCACTAGCGGAGAAGTTCGGCTTCCTCTTTCAGCGCAAGTACTTCATTGCAGCCTACGACTACTGGTGGGGCTATTCATCGGCGCAGATTGACCTCATGGTTGCAGACCAGCCTCTTGTCGTCTATCCTAAGACCAAGAAGGAAGGCGGTCCGAAAAAGCACACCAAGAAGGAGATGGATGACCTCTACGACAGGTGGATGGAGAAAAAGAAGAATGAGGGAAGCCTCATCGGCAAGAAGATTAGTCTTGCTGATTACTTAAACAATAAACTCTAATTTTAAAATATTCAGGATATGGCAGGTGGAAATATGGGCGACTTGAGCATGACGCTCACTCTGAAGTCCAGAATTGAGGACGAAACCAAAAAGATTATCAGAGAATTAAACAAGGTTGATTCTACTGGTAAGCAGGCACAGAATGCTTTGGAAGCAATATCCGAAGCAACAAAAGGTATTGGAGATAAGGGAGGTCGTAGTTTTGAAAAGCTAAACAACTTCGTTAAAGAATTACGTCGTAACATTGGCATATTTTCAAGCGAAGATTTCTTTAGTTCGAAAAAACTCCAGCAGTTGGAGTCTGTCCAGGACGGGTTGTACAAAATAGGCCGCATACTCGGAGAGGTGTCTAAGGAAGGTGCTGGATTCAGTATATTTCCTAACAGTGTTGCCACTGAGGCAAACAAGGCAAAGAGAGAACTTCATAAGTTATCTTCCTTTATTGACGAGATTAACAAGCGTCATGGTGAAGGAGTTCAGTTATTCGGCGTTGATTCAACAAACAATATACGTCAGTCTCTGTCTGAACTTTCGAAATACAGAACAGAGTTAGAGCAGATTAGGAATAACGGAGGTATTCATCCTATTACCGGACTCACAGCATCTGATGTCGTAAAGAGTGCCGGATTCCTTAATGCTATCGATGATGCGAAGATGTATGCGAAAGAAGTCAAAAACTCCATAAAAGAAGTTGAAAAAGCACGAGAAGATGCAAAAAAGAAAGCAGATGCCGCGATAGAGAATCAAAAGAAGCTTGATAACGGAGAGACCGCCTACTACGCAAAGATAAGGGATATTTTGCAGCAGATTGACACACTTAGCAAGGGGATGACGACATTTCTGAATGCTACCGCAAATAGGGGTATGACCTTCCCTGCGCATCTCGTCGATGACCTCAAAAAGTTGTATTCTGTTCAGCAAACCCTTCTAGCTAACAACCATGCTGGTCGAAACATGGGACTTGATTGGCTGAAGGACATCCAGAACAGAAATGGTTTTTCTATAATTACAAAGGAGCTGAAGGACTTTATTGCCAATGCGGAAGAGGCAAGAAAGAGATACGTGCGCCTGTTTGATGTCCTTAACGAATTGCGTAATACAAGAGCTGTTGCTAATATAGCTGGAGTTGATACTTCAAAGATAGACTCGCAGATTGCATCTACACTCGCTGCATTAAAGGAACTTAGAACCATAATGCAGACAGGTATAGGTGATGCGAAAGGTGTTATTGGCTCAGATTCTCGTTCCGTAACTCTTGCCGGCAGGGTTAACAAAGAAGTCCGAGATGGCATTCGTCTCGAACAAAAACGTCAGCAGGAAATAGCACAAACTGGTGCAAAAATTCAGTCTGATTTGGTTCGCGGCTTCGAGAAGGCTAACAGTCATGCAGGAAAACTGAACTCAACCGTGCAGGATTTGAAGTCACTCTTCTTGCAGGGAGGTCTTGTGTTCGGCGCACAGCAGTTCGCTATGAACATCATCACTACTGGTGGTGAGATGGAGAAGCAGCATATTGCTCTCCAGTCAATCCTTGGTGATATGCAGAATGCGAATACAATGTTCAATCAGATTAAGGAACTTGCTCTTAATTCGCCATTTACGTTCTCTGAGTTGAACCGAGACGTTAAGCAGTTGGCTGCGTATGGAGTTGAGTACGACCAGCTCTATGACACAACCAAGAGGCTTGCGGATATGTCTTCCGGTCTTGGTGTTAGCTTTGACCGTATCGCATTGGCGTTTGGTCAGGTTCAGGCTCGTGGCTGGCTCGATGGTAAGGAACTCCGCCAGATTGCTTATGCAGGTATTCCTCTGCTTGAAAAGTTATCTGAGTTCTACTCTAAGCAAGAGGGTCGAAATGTCTCTACATCAGAGATTAAGACTCGTATATCAAGCAGAGATGTAAGTTTTGATGATGTGAAGTCTATCTTCTGGCAGATGACTGATGCAGGTGGTCAGTTCTATAATATGCAGCAGGTTCTGAGTGAGACTTTGCTCGGACGCTACAATAAACTGAAGGATGCCTGGGAAATCATGCTTGCCGACTTTGCTAACGGTAAGAATGTTATAGGTGGAACCTTCAAGGGCATACTTGATGTTGTTACAAATCTCGTGCAGCAGATTCACGTCTTGGGTCCTGCTATGGTCGCTGCATTCGCCGGGCCGGCTCTTATGCGTGGAGTTAAGACCTTGGAGGGCGGAATCGGGAAAAGAATACTGAACTCAAAGGGAAATATTGCGAAAGAAGCTGAACTCAAGCTTTTGCGTGGAGAAAAAATAACTCCCGTGGAGAAACAGATTCTTCAGTATAAAAATCAGATTCGGATTCAGGATATCCAGGCACTCGCAAAGGCAAATGCGATAACAAAAGCTGAGCTAAGACGCTTGTATGTTACCGGACAGATAACCAAGGAGATGTACAAGCAAGGTATGGCTCTCACAAAGCAGGAGGGGCAGGTAAACAGAATCTCCCTTGGTGGAGTTCTGAAGGGATTGGCTAGCCCTAGCAAATGGGGAGCAGCAGGAGGTTTGCTTCTCGGAGGCTTGAAGTCCGGATTTAGTTCTATCATCGGTTTTCTTGGCGGTCTTCCTGGAATCGCTATCTCTGCCGGATCTGCAATCTTTGCATACTACTGGCAGAAGCATCAGCAGCTGAAGCAAGACATGGAGACTACGGCTGACGAACTGAAAGACAGATACACTAAGATTAGCGAGTTCCTTCGCGATAACGATGCGGATAAAGCCATTAAGGACGGCGATGAGAAAGAGATAGAAAACCTTATTGACGCATATAAGGAAAAGCTGAAGGAGATTGCTCCTGAAAAGGAAAATGCTTTCACAATGAGCCTTCTCGAAAAGAAATCGAATGAGGATAGACTTAAGTATCTCAAGGAACAGCTTGAACTTTTAAAACAAGTCGAGCAAGAAACAAAGAAACGTCTTTCCAACGAAGATACTTACAGTGACTTTGACGGCGACCTGAGTAAAGCGAAATCAGTCGCCGAGGAATACGCAAAGGCTTCCGCTAAAACCAACATGATAAATGCTACGCAAGCAGACTTCTCGGCATTTAACGCTTGGAGTGTGAAATACGAGGATGAAATCAAAAATATGCGTAATCGTATTACGGAAGAGCTTGGTGATATCAGTAAGGATCCTAAGCTACAAGGACAGGCAAATCAGATTCTCTCCTCATTCTTTGCTAAGCAGGGATGGGACCAGGATGTTTCCGACCAGTTTAGAGCTGATGTCCTTAATGCGATGGGTGTTGAGACCGGCTTCTACGAGGATAAGTTCAAGTCTGCTCTTGATAACGCCGTAAGTACTTCGTTTCCGTGGATTGGCGACAAGATTCGTAACAATCAGGAGTTAACGGATGCCGAAAGAACCCAAGTTGCGAATATGATGAAGGATGCTGCCGCCCAAATTCAGAAGGACTATCCGAAGGCATCAGATACTCTAAAGAGGATGCTTGCCGCCGACAGGTTTGAGGCGGTTATTCACCTTGTGTTTGATACCGAGGAGACTGACCTCGTAAAGCAGGCCGGAAGCAACACTAAGATGTCTGACGGTGACGGTTATGCCTATCATAGGAGAAATAAATTATCTAAGCAGATTGCCGAAGGTGCTGGTAATAGCAGGTATAAGTTTAGACAAGACTATAGCGATAAAGTATCTTCCGCAAAAAAGGAGTACGAGGAAACAAAGTCGGAACTAAATAAGGGGTTAACAACCCTTGATGCTTATACTGCTGCATTACAGAACTATAACGATTTGAAGAAAGGTTTCCGCGAGCAATTTGGAATCGACTGGGTTGATACCAGCAATAAGAATGGTGGTCGCAAGTCAACAGGCGCGAAGAGGGATAAGGCTCTCGAAGATTTAAAGAAGCGCATCGACTTATACAAGAAGATGTATGCTGAAATCAAGAAGTTTAAGGAGCTTTATGGAGAAGGTGCTCTTGGTCAGCTTGCTAATGACGGAGAGTTTGAGTCCATCTTTGGTGACAAGAAGAGATTCCCTATCTCTGATTATACCAACTACGAGACTTCCATCAAGGAGCTCTTGAAGACTCTCCCTGCGTCAACGAAGGACAGATTGGACTACGCCGCAAATGAGAAGGCAGGTATTCAGACTGAAAACCGAAAACTTCTTGAAGACCAGCGAAGAGACGAGCTGAATGTGCTTAACAAGCAGCTTGATACTATCTCCGAACAGTACGAGACGTATAAGAAAATGTACGAGCTGACCGGAAACAAGAAAGGTGCTCAGAATATAGCTTTCGGTGGAATTGTTCAGTTTGACACTTACAAAAAGTTCCTGGAGGAACAGCTTGACATTGCGGTAAAGCACGACAATATTCAGTCTAAACTCAATCTCTCAACGGATGAGGTTAAGGATATGAGTCTTGAAAATGTCAAGGATAAGTATGGTGAAGAGACCCGTGTTTATGATATCCGCAAGAAGCTGGAAGATGAGAACAACAAGATCAAGAAGGAGACCATCGATCTGATGGCTAACCTGATTGAGAAGAATGCCACCATCTCACAGCAGATTGAGGACGAGAACCGAAAATACGAGAGGCAGCTTGAACTCATCAAGGGCATCGAAGACCCACAGATGAGAGACAGAGCCAAGGCAGGAGCCACAAAGACTCATAACGAGAACGTTGCAAAGCTTCAGTTCGAGCAGTTCAAGCAGGAGTCGGACTGGGTCGCTATCTTCGATGACCTCGACAGGGTATCCTCGGCTACAATCAACTCGATGATTGAGAAGATTGACCAGTTTTCTATGACTACCGGTCTATCTGTTGAATCAATCAAGCAGTTGAGGGATGCACTGGATAAGCTCAGAAATGAGAATATTAGCAGGAATCCGTTCGGCTTCATCTTCGGAGGAGTTAATCGCGGTAAGGCTATCGGGAAGTTCATAAATGAGCGTCTTGGCGGTATGGACGATACAGCGAAGATATTCGTTAGTAAGGAGGAGGCTTCGAGACTTGGTATCGCAAGCGGCGTAAGAACAAAGGCGAGTCTGAAGGATGATCAGCAGTCAGCGTACGCCGACTCATCTAAAGCAATCTCTGAACTTGCGACGAAGATGCAGGCACTCAATACGGTTCTTGACCCGGTAATCAATCTGTTTAAGGCTATGGGCGAAGAGGATTCAATCCTTGGTCAAATTGTTGGTGGAGCATCAGGCGCATTCTCTTCGGCAGCAAGTACAGCTGGAGCCTTTGACACCCTAAGTAAAATGAAGGGTCTTGGATTCCTAGAGGGGGCTGGTCCATACGCAGCAGCCGCTTCCGCAGCGTTGAGTATTGGCGGTTCGCTCATCAAGGCATTCGGCGCAGACTACAGCAGTTACGAAAAGGCGAAGGCTGAGTACGATAACCTTACCTCAATTTGGGATTCTCTCATCTCCAAGAAGACTGAGTACATGAATATCCATTGGGGTACTGAGGCTACAGAGGCATCCAAGGAGGCTCAGGAAATGCTTAAAGCCGAAATCGAGCAGACTAAGGTAATTGCGCAGAATAGGCTTAATTCAGGTGCGTCAGTCGGCTCCCACTCTATCAAATATAGAATGTGGAAGGGTTCATATAAGTACAATGGCCAGAATTGGCGTGACGTAGCGGGCGAAATCTCTTCGAAGTACGGGGTTCAGTTCAATGGTATGGAAGACATGCTCAATATGGATGCTGATACTCTTTCAAAGATAAAGAAGGATTATACCGGCCTTTGGGCTAGCATGGACTCAGATTTCAGAGATTACCTGGAAAAGCTCATTCAGTACGGAGAGAAGGCTGATGATATGATCGAGGCTTTGACCGAAAAGCTTACCGGCAATAAGTTCTCGGACTTGGTGTCTTCCTGGGGTGACGCAATGGCTACGATGGCGAATTCGTCAGATAATCTCGTTGAGCACTTCGAGGACAACCTGAAGAAGACTATCTTGAACTCCATGATTGAGAATAGATATGGAGACAAGATTAAGGCTCTTCTTAAGAAAACGCAGGGGTATGCTGAAAATGGAGACAACATCAAGGATTCGGACGGAAATGTAATCTCTGAGTACACTGGTGCTGAATATACTGATGTCAAAAATACCACAGAGGACCTTACAAAGCAGATTGAGGCTACTCGTGACTATCTCAAGAAAGTGTACGGCTGGTCTGACAACAGCAGCTCCTCTTCAAGAAACTCTGTCAAGAGTATTACCGAGGAGACCGGAGACTTGATCGCCTCCTACCTCAACGCAATCAGGCTCGATTGCTCTGTTATGAGAGCCGAGCAGGCTAAGTACTATCCAGAGATGAGCGAGATTGCAAAATCTCAGTTAACACAGCTCAATGCGATTGCTCGGAATACACTTCGAAATGCGGATGCTGCCGAGAGAATCGAAAGTATCTTTACGGAGTACAATGACAACTTCAACAGAGTTCTTAACGGAACAAAATCATTGAAGATGAAGTAATAATCGGGGGCGCGGATGTATATCTGTGCCCTCTTTGGTATATTTATACATTTTTAATCGGATATTTCTTGCATATTTATGTATTATTTCGTATATTTGCAATTATAAAAAGTTGATTTTAGGTATGAAAGATTATTTCAGGATATACATGAAGAAGGAAGGCGATGGGAACGAGGTGAAGGACTCCATCGCCGACTTCGGTATGTATGTTAGCGAGAGTCCGTTCAAGCCTTGCGATTCAGTCAAGGAACCTGTGAAAAGGGAATGGCACGACGAGCATGGTGACGACGAGTATATTGGCAAGGATGGACTCTATATGGCGGCATACGAGAACAAGGTCAAGTTTCTGTTCAAGGGTAATGCCTTCGGCGCAAACGAGAAGTGTAAGGCTTTCATCGACTATCTCCGCAAGTCTGGCATGATGAAGATGTACTGCGACTTCAACAAGATAGGAAGGCAGCATGTGAGACTGAAGAGCATTGATCCGGACCTGTACAGATACCCGGGCAACGAGGACTTGCTAGTCCTCTCTATTACTTTCAAGATTAACGACCCTGTTACTGACATCAAGCCAATTATGGATGCGCAGGGCAGGATTTCAAATTTAGGATAACACAGACACATGAGTACTTGGAATATTTATCATAAGGATGGCTCGAAGCTGACAGACGTTAACGGAGAGCAGATAACCGTTCATGGATTGGAATACTCCGATTCTTGGATGGGTGAGTGCTTCGTGACTATCAATTTCAAGCATGAAGTGCCTATCAACTTTCAGATAGGCGACTATATTGTCTATCGTGGCGAGCGGTTTGAGCTCAACTACGAGCCGGGCAAGGATAAGCAGGCCAGACCCGACACATACGGAGAGGGCTTCGTATATGACAGCGTGAAGTTCAACGCATTGCAGGATGAGCTTGCTAGAGCTGAATTCCTCGATGTGGTATTGAACGACAACGAACTTCACTACACTTCCCTACCGAAATTCCCATTCTTCGTACAGACTTTGGACGATTTGCTCGACAGGATCCAGGCGAACCTCGACGAGCAGATTGGTGCGGGTCTTTGGAAGATTTACTCCCGAAACAAGGAACGATCCGTGCAGCGTGGAGCCCTCGAAAGTGAGTGGTTGTCGGTTTATGGAGAGAAAACCGACGATAACGTCATCGAATCAATGTCCATCACCGTCGACTCGAAGAAATGTTGGGATGCTCTTGCACTCGTGAACGAGAAGTGGGATGTGAACTTCATAGTCAGAGGAAGAAACATCTATGTCGGTACTACCGGAATAGAAGCCGGACACATCTTCTCCTATGGTCTCGGCAAGGGACTCTACGAGATTGTGCAGAACGCTGATTCCGACCAGAGTGTCGTTACGAGACTGAGAGCTTATGGTTCGGAGAAGAATCTCCCTTCTCATTACTATGCGGACCTCGGTGTCAAGTACGTGGCGAATATCACGAAAGTGGTTACAGCTAGCACAAATGTTGAGCTTGAACTGGATATCGATTATATCGAGACATATTTTAAGAATAAGAGAAAGTACGTTGTTTCCGGCGAGTCACAGGAGCAGTCTTTTGGTTGGGTTCTTCAGGTAACGTTCGATTTTCAGACTGTCATCACCGGTTATGTAACACAGTCTGGCAGCTCTGGCAAATGCAGGTTCTACTCCGAGTTAAAGGGAGGACAGGTAGATAGCGGAGACGAGGAATCAAAGGAGAAACTCGACGCATTCATCGCTCAGGTCAATGCCGGAAACACGAAGATGTATATCACGTCCGGTCTCAACAAGAAGGTGGTTCCTTCATCGATGAAGGAGTACGCAAAGAATCTTCCGAATAATATGTCCATCAACAGGCTTATGCTGCCTGGATTCCCTCACGTATCGCTGAGTGATTTCTATGACTCGCTTACTGAACAGGAAAAGAAGTATGTGAATCCAACCGGGAAACCGCATAAATTCTCTACTGATCCATATAGGCCATACATCGATTCTCTCAATATAGAGGAGATTGGCCTCCGTTCGGCATCACAGTTCTTTGATACTGATGATAAGACGAATGGGGTTATAGAAATCTACCCTACTATCGAGGAGATGGAAATCGGTGGTGTGCGTGTGGATGAGATTGATGAGGGAGTTGCTCCTGATGACGACGGAAGGTTTGGCGACAACGAAACAGTAAAGAATGTTGATATATATCTCAACAAGGCTATCGATTTCGACATCAACGACCTTAAGGATGATGACTTCTCCATCTCTATGAAAGATGGTATGTGTGGTGGTCGGACATTCAAGGTGGCATCCTCAGCCAAGGTTGACGGAAGGTGGAGGCTTACTATCGAGAGAATCAAGGATGACGCTCTTGAGCTGTGGTTTCCATACAAAGACTACCCTATCAAGAATGGCGACCATTTCGTTCTTACCGGCATCACTCTTCCTGATTCGTATGTAAAAGCCGCATCACTGAAGCTCCTTAAGTACGCCATTGCGCTCCTTGATAAGAATGACTACACAAGATATGTCTATCAGCCTAAGGTTGATGAGCTTTTCATGGCAAGACAGCACGATCTGGCGCAGGCTGACGAAACCGGAGTTATCAAGAGCCTCCACGATACGCTTAAGGCCGGCGACCTGATGAACTTCAATGATACAGACCTCAATATCGAAGGAATCATCTCTATCGACCAGCTCACGATCAAGGAAGAAGATGGCAAGATTCCGACATACGACATAACACTTCGCGAGGACAAGGAGGTTGGAACCATTCAGAAGATTCAGCAGCAGATTTCGTCTCTTCAAAACGGAAATGGTGGAACAGGTGCAGGATTAACAACTACACAGGTTAAGAATCAGGTCGCAACAGAGGGAAGCAAGCACTTCATCTCAAAGATAAACGATGACACCGCCAAGGGTACTATCACTTGGAAGAAGATTCAGAAGCTTTTAAGTGGTTTGCTTGTCGGTAACTCCAATTCCGAGAACGGCGGCTCGTGGACTCCCGATGGAGAAGGTCGCTCGCATCTCATCACCGATTACCTGGAGGTGAGAATGAAGGCTATCTTCGAGGAGTTGGTAATCAAAAAGACATCTACTATCAGTGGTAAGGAGATAATCTCTCCTGCTGGTGGTGTTGTGGCTCATAAGGTGGAAGAGGTTACTGTGACATATAATAATGTGTCACAGAAGGCTTATCGTTGCTATTTCTTAGCAGAGCAGGAAGGCGATGCCGTGGATAATGATTTCGCTATTGGCGACCAGGTGCGTTCTGAGTCATTCAACGTTCGCAAGGGCACTTATCATAAGGTGGGTAATCACTTTTACTGGCGATTGGTAATCGGTCGTGACGAGGAACCTGTGGAACTGGAAGGAAAGAAGTATCACTACATCGACCTCTCCGATACCGATTGCGCTACAGCAAGCGATGTTCCTGCTAAAGGTGATGTGTTGTCGCAGTGCGGTAATAGAACCGATGTAGAACGTCAGAACTGCCTTATCTTCTCTGCGGTAGATACCTATTCGCCATCCGTTAGCCTCTATCACGGCATCAACAGCTATTCCTTTGCCAACAAGGAGTACGTGGAATATGGTGTGAACAAGCAGACCAACAAGGCATTTTTCAATGTCTATGGTGATATGTATGTAGGCGACCGACCTACTAAGGAGAATGGCTATGAGGGTAGTAGCTACATCAAGTATGACAGCGCAGCCAAGCAGGTATCTGTTAAAGGCAAAATCTCAGCCAAATCAACCGTGGATGGCAAGGAATTGTCTCAGTATATCAAGGAGAACTCAGCAGGAGGCTTGACCGAGGAGCAGGTGAACAATCTCATCAAGAACTCGCAGGTCATTGCCGACTTGCAGAATCAGGTGGATGGTGCTATCGAGACGTGGTTCTATGAAGGTGTGCCTACCTTGAAGAATGCGCCAGCAAGCAGTTGGACGACCGATAAGGATAAAGATACCCATCTCGGCGACCTTTACTACGACAACAAGACGGGCAAGGCATACCGCTTTGCCACGGATGGTAGTACCTATAAGTGGACAGTCATCACGGACACCGATATTGCCAAGGCTCTCTCAGATGCTGCTAAGGCGCAGGAGACCGCAGACGGCAAGATGAAGGTATTCAGCACTCAGCCTATTCCGCCTTATCAGTTGGGCGACATTTGGGTAAACGCTACCTATCCTACAGATGGCAGCATCTACAAGAATGAAATCCTGCGCTGCCAGACTGCCAAGGCAAAAGGTTCGTCATTTGCCATCGCTGACTGGACTAAGGCTTCCAAGTACACCGATGATTCTGCCCTCAATACCTTCAAGGAAGAGTACAAGAACGATATGGCTAGCTACAAGGAGCAGCTTGATGAGAAAGTAGAGACTTGGTTCTACAACTATGCTCCTACTACTCAGAATAAGCCTGCTTCTGACTGGACTACCGATACGTTGAAGTCGCAGCACGCTGGCGACCTGTTCTATAATACGTCAAATGGTTACACATACCGATGGACGGGTACGGCATGGGCGAGAATCAAGGATAACGACATCAACACTGCTATGACCGCAGCAAGCAAGGCGCAGGACACGGCAGATGGAAAGCGTACCGTTTTCACCTCTCAGCCTACTGTTCCTTATGACGAGGGCGACCTGTGGGCTAGCGGCGGAGATGATGGCAAGACACTGATGGTGTGCGTAAAGAGCAGAACTACTGGCAGCTTTACATCATCAGAATGGGTAAAGGCTAATGATTCCGACCTCAACGCATTCGCCAAGACCATAGAGGAAAGCTTGAATGGAATACAAGACCAGCTCGACAAGAAGGCTGAGACTTGGTATCAGTCAACTGACCCGAGCTCATCTTGGACTACAGATGATGCGAAGAAGGAGCATAAGGGAGACCTGTGGTATAACACAAGCAACAACCAGACTTTCTTTTGGAATGGTACGAAATGGGATAAGCAGGACGTGCCTACCGAGGTTTTCGACAAGATAGATGGCAAATCCAGCATCTATGTAAGCAAGCCTGCATCCTATGAGGAACGTGACCTCTGGATTTTGGAAGCAGCATATACCCTCGGTGGTGTTGCATATTCCAAGGGCGAGCTTGTCGTGGCAACCAAGACCAATGCTTCATTCAGCGCAGCCGATTGGACTAAGAAAGTGAAGTACACAGACGATACTGTAGCGAACGCAGCAAAGAAGGCAGCGGAAGAGGCGAAGAAGGCGGCAGATACCGCACAGACGAATGTTACGAATCTCGGCAAGACCGTTACAAGCAACAAGAAGGCATTCGATAATTATGTTACGGATGGCTATCTAGAGCCTTCTGAGATTGCGGCTATGGCGCAGGATTCCAAGCGACTTGAAGATGCTTTTGCAGCCGCCGAGAAATCTTACACTGAGGTGAAGGAAGCAGCGGTACTGAAGGACACCAAGGAACTCACTGACCTCAACACTGCTTTTGTTACCCTCTCTACAGCCAAGACGGAACTCATCAAGTATCTTTCAGATATTTCTGCGAGATATAATGCGGCTAATACTGAAGGAAAGGCTACCATCGTATCTGCTGTCGGAACGAAGTTTACCAACTTCCAAAGCGCATATTCTGCCTTCTATGACAAGCTGGGTTTGGCGAACGCCTATATCACTAGCAAGATATATGGTGACTTGAAGCAGAATATCACCGACCTTGCTGGTTACAAGTACATCAAGGATGCGCTCGGTCAGACTACAGATATTGATGGCGGTCTTGTAATGACAACACTCCTTGCATTGAGAGATGCAGACGGAAACGTTCAGAGCGGTATCAACGGAGCAATAGACCAGAATAGAGGAAAGAAGAGTATCGCAACGTGGTGGGGCGGTCGTATGGTGGATAAGGACTATAATAGTGGAAGCCTTACCCCTGCAACCTCCCTCATTCGCTTCGATGGCTCTGGCTACCTTGCAAACGGTGCTATATGGTGGGACGTGGACGGTAAGGTTCACGCAGACCCTACATCATTTATCATCAGCGAGAAGAATCTTGGCGCATACCTCACCTTCTTCGAGCCTACTTGGAAGGCAGGAAGTGCAGGAACAAGCGTTGCTGACCTTGTGTCTTTGAAGCCAAACGCACCATTTTCCAAACTTGGTGTATCGGGCGATGCTACATTCGAGGGTGCTATCACTTTCCACGGTATCAAAATCACCTATGATGCAACCAACAAGGCAATCAAGATTGATGGCAATCTCTACGCAACAGGCGGAATCAGCGCATACGGAGCAAGTGATGGTACAGGTAGTGGCGGCGGATTGAATGCAAGCGTAATCAGCTATGCGAGAATCATAGAGGGAAGCTATACGGACGCAGACCTGACGAGTATTCCGAATGCCTATGCTATCAAGGCTCTCAGCAGTCGTATTGACAATATAGCTACAGAGCTTGGCGGTCTGAATCTCTCCTGGAATAACATCACGGGTAAGCCATCAACGTTCGCACCTAGTGCGCATACCCACAAGTGGGCAGACATCACTGACCGCATCACGAAGGTAAGCCAACTTACTAACGATAGCGGTTATACAAAGAATACTGGTACTGTTACATCTGTGGCTCTTACTCTCCCTACAGGTTTGGAGTGCGCAACAAAGACCATCACAACAAGTGGTACGTTTGCCATCAGTCTTGCTTCTGGTTACTCTATTCCTACTACTGCAAAACAGACAGCTTGGGATAGTGCCTACGACTGGTATGCTCTTATGACTACTGACGAGGAGACTGCGGACGGCATTATCAATAAGTGGAACGAGGTAGTGAGCTTCCTCGCAAATATTGCACAGACTGACACTTTGAGCGGTATTGTTGACGGAATCAACAAGTCTATATCTGACGAGGTAGCAAGAGCGAAAAAGGCAGAAGGGGTAAATGCTTCGGGCATATCCGTCAATAAGACGAGTATCACCACCTTGCAGGGCTACTTCACCAACGGCTCAGCGAAGAAGGCTCTCCAGCTCACGAATGCTCGCAAGCTTTGGGGCAATAGTTTCAATGGTCTTGGTGATATTAATGGAAGCATCATTGTGCCTAGCGGAAAATATATATCTATCGGTAATATCAAGTTGGAGTATGACGCAGCCAATAAGGCGTTGAAGATTACGAATACCACGACCGAAGAGGTGGCTAACCTCTACACAAGTGGTGGAGTGTCTGCTTATGGTGCTGGAACATCTTCATCAAGCGGTGGAGGTGGGTTGAATGGTTCTGTTAAAGCATACAATGATGCCTTGAAGCTTACCTCAGAATCGCTGTCTGAGATAGCATCAGCCTACTCTATTAAGCAGCTCTCTACTAGAATCACGTCACTGGAAGGTGGCAGTGCTACATCAATATCCGTATCGGGCAGTGGCAATGCGGTTACGTCTGTCACCAAGAATGGCACTACTATCAGCGTAGTAAAAGGCAGCACGTTCCTCACCAGTCATCAAATACTAGACCATATTATTTCTACTGATAAGCGTAGTACTGTACTTTCTCCAACTAGCTACCTTAGAGGTGTTTATCCAGTGTTTATATCTAACACTACCGATGGTTTATTGGATGGTGGAGAATATCACGGAGTATTACATTGGAGAAGTTATGGTCAATCAGCAGCTGATTTGACAGGTGGGTATCCTATACAGATTGCTTATACTGCTAATGGCAGGTTGTGGACTAGGATTGCTACATCTAGTACTACTTGGGGTGCTTGGAAGAAAATTGCTAGAACTGAAGATATTCCGACAAAGCTGAGTCAACTAACAAACGACAAAGGCTATCTCACCAGTCACCAAAGTTTAGCAGGCTACGCAACGCAAGATTGGGTGAATGCCAAAGGCTACATCACCTCTAGTGGAAGTATTACAGGAAACGCCGCAACTGCAACTCACGCATCATCTGCTAATTATATACGTAGTAACGGATTGCCTAGTCCTGCAAACAATACGGTCAAAGCTTATAAGGACAGCTTAGTAAAATTCTTCGATGAGCTTTATCCGAACTATGGTGTTGGTGCTAATGTTAATGTCAGTGCTTCTATAATCCGTAATTGGTCAAATGAATCAGCTACATATTATGAATCATCAGCCTACTGTTTCATAAAGATAGGAGGTGCATATAAAGGAACTCAATTCGGTCAATTTCTGCTGAGTACATATAATCTAGAGAGAGTTGGAATAGTTGGAAGAACCGATTATAAATGGACTGCAATCAAATGGCTCGCATACACAGACGATATTCCTAAGAATAATAACCAGCTTGCAAACGGAGCAGGTTATATTACGTCAGCAGGAAGCTGTAAATATGCAACATCGGCAGGAAATGCTGAAACGGTAGATGGTTATTATGCCACTATGGGAAATAATAAGCCTTGGGGTACTATTCCAGTTATTACTGCTGCTGGTGGATATATGGATATAGGAAAACATTTAGAGTTTCATTATGATAACACTACGGGGTCAGATTACTCAACGGCTCTTATGTGTACTGGCAATCATGGTAATGTTGTTAATCTTCCATCAGGAAGTGGTACATTAGCCTTGACTACAGATAATGTATATTCTGCTACGAAATTGCAAACAGCCCGCAGTCTTTGGGGTAATTCATTCAATGGCACTTCTGATATTAATGGAAGTATTATCGTGCCTAGCGGAAAGTATATATCTATCGGTAATATCAAGTTGGAGTATGACGCAGCCAATAAGGCGTTGAAGATTACGAATACCACGACCGAAGAGGTGGCTAACCTCTACACAAGTGGTGGAGTGTCTGCTTATGGTGCTGGAACATCTTCATCAAGCGGTGGAGGTGGGTTGAATGGTTCTGTTAAAGCATACAATGATGCCTTGAAGCTTACCTCAGAATCGCTGTCTGAGATAGCATCAGCCTACTCTATTAAGCAGCTCTCTACTAGAATCACGTCACTGGAAGGTGGCAGTGCTACATCAATATCCGTATCGGGCAGTGGCAATGCGGTTACGTCTGTCACCAAGAATGGCACTACTATCAGCGTAGTAAAAGGCAGCACGTTCCTCACCAGTCATCAAATACTAGACCATATTATTTCTACTGATAAGCGTAGTACTGTACTTTCTCCAACTAGCTACCTTAGAGGTGTTTATCCAGTGTTTATATCTAACACTACCGATGGTTTATTGGATGGTGGAGAATATCACGGAGTATTACATTGGAGAAGTTATGGTCAATCAGCAGCTGATTTGACAGGTGGGTATCCTATACAGATTGCTTATACTGCTAATGGCAGGTTGTGGACTAGGATTGCTACATCTAGTACTACTTGGGGTGCTTGGAAGAAAATTGCTAGAACTGAAGATATTCCGACAAAGCTGAGTCAACTAACAAACGACAAAGGCTATCTCACCAGTCACCAAAGTTTAGCAGGCTACGCAACGCAAGATTGGGTGAATGCCAAAGGCTACATCACCTCTAGTGGAAGTATTACAGGAAACGCCGCAACTGCAACTCACGCATCATCTGCTAATTATATACGTAGTAACGGATTGCCTAGTCCTGCAAACAATACGGTCAAAGCTTATAAGGACAGCTTAGTAAAATTCTTCGATGAGCTTTATCCGAACTATGGTGTTGGTGCTAATGTTAATGTCAGTGCTTCTATAATCCGTAATTGGTCAAATGAATCAGCTACATATTATGAATCATCAGCCTACTGTTTCATAAAGATAGGAGGTGCATATAAAGGAACTCAATTCGGTCAATTTCTGCTGAGTACATATAATCTAGAGAGAGTTGGAATAGTTGGAAGAACCGATTATAAATGGACTGCAATCAAATGGCTCGCATACACAGACGATATTCCTAAGAATAATAACCAGCTTGCAAACGGAGCAGGTTATATTACGTCAGCAGGAAGCTGTAAATATGCAACATCGGCAGGAAGTGCCAATTCCGTGGCTTGGAGCAACGTGAACGGAAGACCTACGAAAGTCAGTCAGTTCACCAACGATAGCGGCTACATCACCTCATCGGCAAGCATCACTGGCAACGCTGCGACTGCTACGAAGCTACAGACAGCACGTACAATATGGGGGCAGTCATTTAACGGTACGGATAACGTGAACGGAAGCATTACAGGTGTGGATAACATCACGATGAGCAACAACTCATACCTCTATGGAAAAAATACTGGTGGTACGGCAATCCAGTTGATAGCAATGGCTAGCTGGAATAGCGTAGATATTGGTAGAGGTGCGCTTACCAACGGATATACCACGCAGGTGATGGGCAAGACTGTAGCCCTTACCGCCTCTGACGATAGCGGAAAGAACGTGAAATCGGTGGAACTCTCAACCGCCAAGCTTTATTCTAATGTAAATATCGAAACAGAAAGGGGACTGCTTGCTCATGGAGGTGTCACTGCCTACTCATCCTCAGACATCCGTTTGAAGCAGGATTTGCGGAAGCTGGACTACCTGGGCATCATCAAGGCAATGGGTGGCACGTTCGGCTTTGCTTGGAAGAAGGACAATACAAGGTCTATCGGTTGGATTGCCCAGCACGTCTTGTGCAACCCTCACTTAAAGGACATCGTGGAGACTGATGAGAAGGGCTACTACAAAATCAACTACTGGTCTCCGAAGTTGATTGCAACGGCGTTCGGTGCTATCGAGCAGGTAGGCGATGAGGTCGGCAGGTTGAAGGCTCGGGTGGTCTTCCTCGAATCAGAGGTTCAGCGATTGAGCGGAAAACAGGACAGCAGTAACAAGAAGAGATTAGATAACAAGAATATTAATTTATTAAATTAGTTAAGAAAATGGAGAATTTAAAAATCAACAAGAAGAGCGAACAGACAACCGCCACTTACACAAAGGGCGGCTATCGAGTAGAAATCACCTACAATGTTGACAAGACGGGTGGCAACATCGACAGCATCAATATGAGTATCTATGGTGACGCAAATGGTAACTATCTCGGCAATGCGAACGCAAGCTACAACGGCAGTGAGCTGACCTACAACATCAGCGGTGTTTCGCAGAGCAAGCTCAGTGAGGTGTCAACATTGATAGCGGAGGTTGATTCCGCTATCGCTACCAATATGGCTAGCGAGGCAGCAGAGTAAGTATCGTGAGTATTAACGCAGGGTGGCTCTTATAGAGCTGCCTTGCCTAGTGTTCTAAGTTCTAAAGATTAAGCGTATGAAACGATTTATATTATGGCTTGCGAAAGTGTTCAATGTAACAGTAGAGCGAGTTGTTACTAAAGAAGTTATCAAGAAAGTAGAGACAGTTCGATATTTAACCAAGGGAGAAATTAAAGGTGATGTTTCTATAGATGGTAATCTTCTTATTAATGGAAGTTTGACTGTTGCTGGTGGAATAACTTGTTATAAAGAAGGAGGTAATTATGAGCATAAGTAATGGAATAATAACTGTTCCAGTTAGTATCGATGATGTCAAGTCGGTGCTGGGAGAATCGAGTAATGATGTTGCCACATTGTGCAAGTCCGCCAAAATAAATATGTTCTCTCGGTATAAGCCAGTATCATACCCCAAGCTCTTTGATGTGACGGATGCAGAACGCAAAAGTATAGGTCACGGCATTAGTCCTACGACCAAGACTTCTACTTCATTGAGCGGAGCTATAATAAAGCAAGTTGCACAACTTAATTGGAACTACACGAAACCTAGTGGTGGAAGTTCTTCTCCTTATAGATTAGGAGATTTCAAAGGGTATTATCAATACGCAGAACCTATCTTGCAATGTGTGTATGGTGGTGGATTCTCGCATTCTGTAGCCAATAGCAAGACATTCCAGATACATTTTGATATTGACCCTGGCGATAGTACCTATAATCTTCAAGCTTATGATTTGACGGCGGGAAGCATTAATCTGAAGGAATATCGTTTTGTAGCTTATGTTGAATATACTGATGGGTCTGCGAAAGGCATCTATGAGAGTAGTTATATTCTCGATAGTTCTGGCAATATTCAAGGTGATGTTATCAATGTAGATGTAAGCGGATGGAGTTCTGCTAGTTATTACGTGTATGTTTGCTTGGTGAAGATTACGGGAAGCACTTATACTTATATTCCTCTGCCTAAAGCAGGAGATTACAATCCTTGGAGAATGGTATTATCTCTTGATGCTTCTGCTGGCTTGGAGGTTGTTTCGTATGGTACAGAGACAACATTTGCTCCATCGTATGGAGGCGTATATCGTAACTATAACAGCGTTATGGATGAGGGTACACCTCAGTACGCAATGAGTAACTATGATGGTCGTTTGATGGTACACGTTAAGGTGAGGAACAAGTCATCATCTAGTAGAACTTATAATAGGTCTGATTTTAAAATGATATATCCAAAGGGTGCTGCTCCAGAAGCAATGTTTACCAGTAAGCCAAGCGGAACGGCAGGTAATCTTAAACAGGTAACATTCGCTGCTAATGAGACTAAAGACTTGTGGTTTGAGTTCAGTAGTTTATTGTCATCAATAACAACGACAGACAAGAACAATACAGTTGAAGTTGAGTTACAGGTTAACGGAGGTCAGCTATTCAACGGCTCACTTTATTATCATCGTGGAGTGGAAGGCTGGACATCAATTTAACAATATAAGGATTACAATAACATTTAAATAAAGAAACAATTATGAAGAAGATTAAGACAATCGAGGCTGTCGCAGCCTACAGAACATTGAAGGCATTGAAGACATCATCCATGGGCGATGATGCCGCTATGCGAGTTTGGAAGAACATGAAGGCACTGCGCCACGTAGCCGATACCTACGACAAGGATGTGGAGGAAGCGCAGGAGAGCTTGAAGGACGATAAGTTCGAGGAGATGCAGCGCAAGCTCCAGGAGTGCCAGCAGTTGGAGCAGAAGCACGCCGATGAGGGCTACGAATACACCAATGACGATTCAGCCAAGTTTGCGGAGGTTAATGAGTACTTCTTCAATCAGAAGCAGAAGACCGAGAAGTACTTCTCAGACCTTGCTAATGCCGAGGTAGAGGTTGCCATTGAGGAGGTAGATGAGAAGGAGCTTTTCAAGGCTGCTAAGGATTGCGGCTTGAAGTTCGCCGACATGGAGAACCTGGAAGTGGTGATAGGATAAACACTGATAAGTAGATATGATAATAGCGTTAGAATCAGGCAAGAAAGCCGTTCTAACGCTATTTTTGTGACTTATTACTTTCAGATTGTTACTTTTTATAAAGTTTAACACAAAAATCAATCAAAATTCAAGTTCTTTTCTTAAAAGATGTGTATCTTTGCAACATAAACTTAAAAAATCAACGAAACAATGGTCTAAAAAAAATAAGCTTATGAACAAAGAAGATAAAGAAAACCTATTAAAGTGGTTGCAAGACAAGGACGTCAGCGAGGTGATGAATTTGCTGATGAGACATGGTAACAGATATTCAAGGAGGATTTTGAAGTTCTTCCGCTGGTTCTGCAAGTACGTTCCTATCACGCTTATGCTCTTTCACGCATACGGAATGTGGGATTTTTCACAGCATCCTCGTGAAATGTTCATAACAAACAATGAGAATTTTCCCTGCTATTTATTCATCTACTTTATGGTGTATGTTCTGCCTATGGTTTTGATATTAGCAAGTAGGTTCTTTTTCTTATGTTGGAGATACCGCATTCCGTTTTTCTACTTTTTTGGAGTGAACGCTGCGCATATCGTACACTGGAGTTGGTACACCACTAATGATATGATAGATTCCTGCTTCACGGTCATGGTGGTGACGGCAATATTCTATCTGTACTCTTTTGTGGATTTATTTATCAGCAGGACTAGATTAGGACGTAAAATTTGTGCATAAATATGGGAAAGATACTAAATTATAAGCTGCTAGGTACGGCTTTGAAATCATTGGCTGATGCTTGTTTTAAGGCTGACGAACAGCAGCGAAATGGTGAGAAGGTCACCGCTTGCGGAATGAGTGACGATGACCTAGATAGATTATGTGACATCATTCCAAACATGCTCAATCCGATGATGAGCACGGAGGAGGTCAAGGAGAAACTGCACGTTTCTGATGCTACCCTTAACAGAATGGTGGCGAGGGGCGATATACCAAACGGAGAGTGCAAGAAGCGTGGGCACACTAGGTATTGGAAGAAGTGGGATATTCTGCACTTCATTAAAAAGAAAAGAAAATAATAGTTGAACATGTAAGTGTTCCTTACAAGTTGAGTAAGAGAGGTAAGTGATTGCCTCTCTTTTTTTGTTTCAGTTTGCGTGAGTGACTGTTGCAATTTTTGCAACTGTCACTCTGACTTCCCAGATTTCGTGGATTAAAAAATACAATATTTCGGAGAAATTATATACAATATTTCTTCAAAAATATATATTGGTTTAAAATGATATTACCCACTATCACCTTAAATCATTGATAATCAACCACTAAAAGAAAGTGTGATAGAGTTATATTTACTCTTCTATGTTCTTCGTACCTTTGCATCCGTAACGTTACAACAGTGTTAGTTAATATTAAGGATAACTTAAAAAGATTGTATCATGGAAATGACAGATGCAAAGGTCGTAGAGAAGAAAATCTACGAAGAGGGAAAGAAGCACGATGATTATGCTTCTAAGGCAACAGGTAATGCTGGTCTTACCCTTGGTATCATCGGCACAGCACTCGGTGCTGGTGCTTGGTTGCTTGGCGGTAATAACCGCAGCGTGTTTGGTTCACTCGGTGGCAGCAATATGCCTGAGAACGTGAACATCAACGCCTATGGGGCTAACGCAAGTTCAAATCAGCCAACTGCCTTGCAGGTAATGGAGAAGGAATGCGATGATGAGGTGAGGTTGCTTACCTACATGTTCGGTATGAAGCTCGACACCGCTAACAAGTTCTACGCTATGCGAGAGACAGACATCGCTGAGAAGTTCTCTATGTATAAGGGTGCTAACGATGCTATCAACGCCGAGAACCGCCGTGCAATGCAGGCTGAGTTCGGTCTTTACAAGTCTCAGGTTGATGCTGATTTCGGCTTGTACAAGAATCAGAGAGACCAGTACGATGCGTTGCAAGCAAAGTATAATGACCTCGACAAGAAGGTAGCCGTGATGGAAGCCCTCACTCCTTACAAGGAGAAGCTTATGATGGCTTACGTTAACGAGAAGTGCTGCCGCAAGATTGATGGTGTCCTCGGACTCCAGAGTACTCCTACTGTTACAGTTCTCCCATCTGCAAGCATTTGCGGATGTGCTGCAACATCAACTCCCACTACAGGAGCGTAACAGAGCAAGAAAGTCTGTAAAAAGGACTAAAAAGAAATGAGTTGGTGAGGGGTGTTTGCCCTCGTTGGTGGATGCCCTCTCACCTCTCTATAATATATCACCAACTTAAAGATATTGATTATGATGAATTTTGGAAACAGCCCTTTGCTTGATATGGGCACAAGTCAGCAGCAGCCGCCAACGATGGATGCCGAACTACAAAAGGTGTATGAGGCAATACAGCAGAAGCGAGCATCTATAAATATGCAAGCGCAGCAGTCTTCCACCCCTTTATGGGATGAGATAGACAAGATAGAAGACAATCTTACGGGCGCACAACGTCAGTACTTGATGCAGAATCAAGAATACGTCAACAGCTTGCAGTATGTGTCTAAGCTCGTACAAGACGAGGAATTGCGCATCATACGCCCTCGTATCGAAAGCACTCAGCAAGGACAGGAGGCATTGAAGAAACACTTGTCCTTGATGCAACGACTGAGAAAAGAAGTAGCGCAGGCAGAGGAGCAGAAATCTGCTATGCTCAACGATTATATGACTAATCATAGCGATAAGACTTGGCAAGAATATCTCGCTTGGTACAACAAAACAAAGAAAGGAGAAACTAAGAAATGAACGTAACAGAACTGAAAGAAAAACTGCTTACATCTTTGGATTTGTGGGCAGACGCAAGAATTAGCGACATGGTTAAGGAGAATCCTGCACTGGCTATCCCTTCCGTGTACATGAAGCGAGCATCACACAATATCATCGCAAAGCACAAGGATAGTTGGGGAAAGAGTATTGATAACGCTACCCTATTCATTGCCGATGAGAACGGAAACATAGATGCCAACACGATATTTGAAGATATGATGCAGATGCTAAAATCCGTGGAAGATTACAAATTCGATGTAGGTTTTATTCACGGACATATCGACAAAGGAGTTGTGTCTATTGACCTGCCAGATGGAATTGCTACTGCTATCCTCTTTGGAAGCAAGCGAAGCATCAACTTCACAGAGGAGGACTTTGTAGATTTGAGAGATTTGATAATAGGTTAAAATATATAAGATATGGAAACAAAAGATATTATGAGTAAATTTGATGAGCTGTACGGAATGATGGCATCATCAGCAAACGTAAAGTATATGCACGTATTCGGTAATACGATGCGTTGCATGATGAAGGATATGGCATCCAAGCACCCAGAGTTGGCACAAGAGTATCTTGATAAGCTTTGCGCTATCAAGTGGAAGAACTATCTTACGAAGAAGGAAGCTTCTGAGATTACAAACGGTATGAATCCACCAGTAACCTGGGATATGCAGACATGGATCAATGCTATGACCGGTCTCGGACTTGCAACAGAGGAGAAACCTTATTACAACGATTACGCTTTGTACGTTGCGATGAATCAGGTTGTAAGCGACCACGGATGCACAATTGCTAAGATACTCGGCAAGGAAGATGTTAAGGACATTGATACAGAACATCTGGTTAAGTATGCCCACAGCCTTGCACTCGATTTGTTGAAAGACAAGGATGGTGTATACAACATCAGAGAGTATTTTCTGAAGTAACATCAAAAATATACGGTTATGAAAAAGGTATTCGAAGACATTATAGCTAGCAATGATATGCAGGCTATAAAGAACTGTGTTACGATCATGGCTGATTGTTGCGAAGTCGGAATGAATGACAGCGTAATGCTTGATATGATGAAGCAGGTCCAGGGAGAGATTGGCGCGTGTCATTATAACGAAGAGATGGCAGATATGCATCTTTGTCTCATCGGTCAGCTTCATACTAAAGATGTGGCCAAGGACTATTGGCATGAAGTCAAGAACGACAACATTACCATTAATGATTGGTGCGTTCTTTGGGGTGAAATGGTAAAACGCAACGCCGGAAAGATTAAGAAGTGGTTCCCGAAAATCAACACGCTTGATTTCGAGAGAAAGATTTTCGACGAATGCGTTTCTTTCCTGGAAAACGGCGGAAAGCCATATTATGATCTGAATATCTGATTTTTTCGTTATTCTGAATGAAGTTTCGGTTTTTTTTGCTATCTTTGCATCAAAAGACCGAAACTTTATTTTTATTAATTATTCAGGATAACGAAAATGGCAGAAAGATTAAGAGAATTATTAGTAGGGGTCGTGATAGCGGTCGTAGCCTACTTAAAGCCTATTGATGGAGAATTGAAGACATTGGCTTTGGTTTTCTTTCTCAACTTTGTGTTTGGATATCTTAGTGGTATGATAGCTAAAGGTGAGAAATTCGAACTCAAGAAGGCACTTATTTGCGTAGGTCACGCAACGATATACTTCGTTCTATGTGCAGCCGTATATACCGTTGGTAGATGGAAAGGGCAAATGGATGGAGCTATTCAGTGTGTGTCAATGATTACCTACGTTGTGATTTACTTCTATGGCATGAATATCACCCAAAAGATGATGGAGATATTCAAGAAAGGTACGCCACCATGGATGGTAGCGAACTTTCTACATTATTGCCTTGGACTGTACTTTTTGGAGAGGATACCTTTCCTGTCATCATTTTTTAACTCATACAAACAACAGAAAGGAAATCAATCATGTTAATTACAATAGACAGAGCTTGGAAAAAAGATGGCTATACTATTAGCCGTCTTTACGTTAATGGAGAGTTGTTCGGATGCAATACCCTTGAAGATGCTGATAGAGGATTGCGCCAAGATATGCAACTTGAAGAAATCAAGAAGAAAAAGGTGTATGGGCAGACTGCAATACCAAGCGGCAGTTACGAATGCGTATATACCTACTCTAACAGATTCAAGAAGATGCTTCCATTATTAAAGGATGTGCCAGGGTTCGATGGTATCCGTATTCATTCCGGTAACTCTGCAAAAGACACAGAGGGGTGTATTCTTATCGGTAAAAACGATAAGAAAGGATGGGTTAGTAATTCCCGATTCTGGACAAACAAGCTCATTCAGACTATGAAGACAGCGTGGGATAAAAAGGAAAAAGTAACAATTGTAATTCAGTAGCTTATGAAACTGATAGATAAGATAACAAAGGTTGTAATTACCATTGCAGTAGCAATGCTGATTCTATCAATGTTCTGTAGATGTAAGGCGAAAGAACGTGTGATAGAGAAACAGACATACATCACCGATAAGCGTGACGAGGCTAAGTGGGATTCACTCTTTAACGCAAGGCTTATTAAGGAACTGGAATCATACAGAGCATCGCATAAAGAGTCTGTAAAGTCTACCACGAAAGAGAAGACTCATATAAGGGATAGTACAGCTTCGAAGTACGATGCGAACGGCAACAAGGTTGGTGAAGACAGATTTCACTACGAATATCACGAGATATCACAGGAAGATGTACAGATACTGAGAGATAGTATTACTAGTCTTAAGGAATACAAGGATAGTGCTGCGATATATCATAGCAAGTGCGACTCGTTAAGCTCAGTGATAAGTAAAATATCGAAAGATAAAGTATATGTCGAGAAACAACTATCAAAGGCCGATAAAGCTTTCTTGAATATAGGTAAGATAGCTTCAGTTTGTCTTTTTATAGGCATTCTCGCATTTTTAGGTTGGATATACTGGAAATTAAAGCTACACAAACGTTCTTAGTTTTTTCTAATGTTTTTATTTGGTTATTGATTTATAAACAAAAAAAGGGGTGACCGCACGCGATGTGTAGCCACCCCTAAACATATAATGCCCAGAAATTCAATCTTCTTCAGCTTGCAGGAACTTAATACTATACTCCGTTTCGTAGTGTTTCTTCTGCTCGTCGGTCAGCATTCTTGTTTCGTTGTCGAAGAACAGGGTAAGCAGCTCTCCATAATCCTTGTCGTAAAAGTAGTTATACTTTCGGCAAAGATAATTTCTGGCATTCATACACTTGTCGGAAACTGTCTTAAACTTACGCTTTGTCTTCTGTGGCAAACCGCTGGCTGCTCTCAGCTTCTCAACGGCAAGAACCTTTCTCAGTGTTTCCTGTCTCTTTCTGTTAGCCTCATCGGTACGTGTACGAGCAGCACTCTCATTCTGTATTCGTTTTGTGGTCTCATCTGTATGCTTGACCCCAAGCCTCCTCGCCAGGTTGTTGACCGATGCCTTTGTTATACCGAGAATCTTCCCTACCTCTGTGGCAGAAAGATCTGGATAGAGATTACGAATAGCCTGATTCCTCACCTCCTTCGTTTCCCTCTTCCTTTGAATAAAGGAGTCCCCATGCAGCTTATGTAGCCACCAGTAGATAGTCTGTATGGTGCATCCGAATGACTTCGCCAATTTGCTTGGCGACTCACACGGATGTTCCTTTATGTAATTTTTCTGTTCGTCTGTAAGTACGTTCATAGGCTACTTTTTATCAGAAGAACCGTAGCCGTTATCGCCACGTTCTGTTTTGTTTAATTCATCCGTCTCTATAAATATGATGTTGTCACTTGTTTCTAGGTGGAATTGCACGATTTTATCACCAACCTTGTATCGCGGCATATTTGGCATAACGTGATAGAATACGGCAGAAATCTCTCCAGTATATGAGTCATCGACAGTGCCTTCACAGTTACTGAGAATCATACCTGTCTTCCATACGGAAGAACGAGGACGGAATGTAAAGCATCTTGAAATACCGGCAGGCTTATTACGATCTTCAATCTGCAAAGCAAATCCAAGACCGTACTTCCACACATTAGGCTCAACCTCTTCTTCTGAAACCGCATAGCAGTCGTAGCAGAAATCATCATTGTGCGCCTTCGTTGGCATGATAGCGTTCTCGTTTGTCTTTTTAAACAAGACTGGCACGCCAACAACCTCGGTGAATCTATCAATTTCCACGCCATCAACGTTCACCTTCCCGTAGAACATACCAGCAGGACGAGTCCAAACCTTGTTCTCCCCATAGAGAGACTGATAAACAACTTCTTTCTCCTGAGTTTCACTATTGGTGACTTCAGTAATAAATCTGTAATAACCTCCTTTGAAATGTCTGTAAATCTTTTCCATTTTATATTTAAAGTTTAAAATTCATGTTCACTACACACTTGGTCGCAAGATGATTCGTGCTCGTTATTGCTACACCATCCTACGCCGTAAACGTCTTCGTTGTCAAACCAATGGCAGTTACCGCAACATCTTTCTTCTTTCTTCATACGCTATTTATTTTTCTGTTCAAACTTTTCGATAAGAATATCATCATTTTCCCATTCCGCACAATCATGTATCCAATCTGGGATAAATGTGTGATGCGAACTATGATTTTTGAGCTTATCACTCAATGCAGTTTGTATTCTCATACGCTACTTCTCCTTATCGAATTTATTTCCAACGACCTTAACATCCTGAGAGTATAAAGGATAAGGTGCTATGTTAACCATAGCTACAAATGCACCAACACTATATTCGATTACTGCCTTTGCTTTAACGAAACCTCTGTAGGGGGCATATATATCACGCTCCACTATATCCACTTCCCAAATCTCTTTACCTTTGCAGTCTTTCAACCCTGTGAACTGGCAGACAGTAGAAGGGTCAACCTGATAAGTGAGATTTCTGTTTAACTTGCTTTTTTTCTGACGATTCTCAATGATGTATGTATTACCATTCTCCTCGTAGAAATATCCGCAAACCCATCCCTTGCCGTCAAGACGTTTAGCCTTGAACTTGATATTTTCTATTTTCATACGCTATTCATATAAAATTGTTACTCTTCTACTTTTATTAACCTTAAATATAGCCTCCTTGGCTTTATCAATCGAAGAAAACAAATACTCTGGGCAAAGGTTATATGCACCATAATCCCAATAATGGATAAGTCCAAATAACAATGAATGTCTCTTATCTACACGATAAGCAAGGATTGGGTTATCCATAGAATCATAATGTATGCCTTTAACAGCCTTGCTTTTACGATACATATCTACTATTCTATAGGTTGCCATAACTATTTTTCTTTAAGTTTTGAATTATCTGCTAATGCTTTGATGCCCGAAAAGCAAACATCTGCTTTCCACCAGTCAGAACATTTGGCAGTTTCATCACATATTGCGTCTTCTGTACTATCAATTTCGCTTATTGCATTTAGCACACATGCTTTTTTGCAAGTAGAATTTGCAAAATAACCTGAGGGCAGACAAGCCTGCCATTTATTATTGTCTATTCTCAGTATTACGACATAATATCCATGGTGTTGTAATATATAAAATCCGCAACAAATACGTTTTGTATAAATACTCAATTCTGCCATACTTCCTATTTTCGATGGTTTGTCATTATCAGCTTTCCACTTAAATATGTAACCTCCGCAAGTTTTATAAACGCCATTACAGCACTCACAAATATGACTATTATTTAAATGCAGGAATTTGGCGGCACTTCGTGTTGATTCAAATTCTTTAATCTTATTCAGATTTAAATCGTATTGAATAACAGATTTCATTCTATGTAAGATAGAATCGTGGTATATATTCTTTGCGCTATAATGACAGTTATACTTTGCGGTACACCATTCCAAATTATCTACACGGTTATCATCCCTAATCTCATTCTTATGATTGACCATTGGATAATTATTTGGGTTTTCTAAGAATGCTAGTGCTACAAGTCTATGAACTTTCTTTGTAAACTGAATATTGTTTTCCGAAAGCCTAACTTGCACATACCCTTCTTTATTGCAAGAACCTTTTAGAGGTTTTGTTGCACCAATTCTTCTTATATGACCTAAATCTGATGCTTCATAACATCTGAGACCAGGAATAGTTTTCCAAACTTCTTCCATAAGCAATAATTAATTTAATTCTACAGGGGAATCATTCCAAGTAAGTTCTCTTCCGATGAGTTTTTTAATGCTACCTTTTGGAAGATGAAATATAGAGTAACCAATCCAATAGTCTCCAACTCTAAATGGTTCTGTTCGTGAGATTAATTCCTCACCGATTTTATCAACTGCTACCCATGCCATACCTACACCTCCATTTCTAAGTTGATTTTCAAGCCGAAGAGAAAATGTTGAAGTTCATGGACATATTCAAGATAAATCGGTTCCGCTTCTCTAAAACGTAACATACTAATACCAGCTTGCGTAGTTATTTTAATATCTCCCTTTATGAAAGTGACAAAACGTTCATCAAGCGGAAACCACCGATTCTTTCTAAGAATATTTGTAGTGAGTACAACTGGCTTTATATCCTCAACACTTACAAAGCAGTACACCAATCCTTCTTTAGGGCAAGATAAGTCAAAATGGATTCCGTCTCTTGGCTCTTTGACAACCATGATTTTATTGTCGTACATGACAATATCATTAACTATATATTCCTGTGTCATATCATTATATTTTTAAGTTACTATCCATATGCAAGGCATATAATAAATGTTGGAGTTCATGAACATAGGTAAATTCAAAATGAAAATAGTGATTGCATTCATTTATATAGCTCCAATCTCTAAGATTTTCACATTGACAGATTTGTAAGTCACCATAAGTCATTCTATCAAGCTCAACCCATTTATCAAACACCTTTCAGAACCGTTCCATCGTCTAACTCCAAAGTCTTTGATGGGTCTGATGATGTTACTCTATAAACGACATCTTTTGCAGTACCTAGTGGTACTCCGTTTGTCATTACCAAATCACCTGGTATATATTCTAATTTATTATCCATACGCTTTACTTTTTTGATAAATAGTTAAACACACCATCCGCAACTACCTACGCATAGTTTGAATTCCAATTCGTTGCAGATGTTATAATATTCTTCTTCCGTTATATTATAGCGGTTTAGTACTTCCTCTGTTGGAGGCTTTGTGTCAAAGTGCATATCGGCACAAGCATAAGGCTCTGCGTCTTCATAATGATGGTCATATGTATCACCAAAATCATTTTGTTCAGCACTTTTTCCATTGATAGTGAATACCTCTGTACGGCAAGGTAATGCATGATGCGTTTTTATCTTTAATTCCATACGCTTTACATTTTACGATGATTATACTTTTTGATAGCATCCTTCTTAGAGGATGCCATAATCTTCACGCCCTTAACGATAAACTCATGTTGTTCCTTTGGCTGACACTTTTGTTTATCAGAAGGAATGTTGCCATTTGGTGTACCAAGTCTAGGGCTTGGAGAACCAAAAGGAAAATCATCCATTTGATAATCTATTCTAGTTAACACTCCAATCTTTGATAATAATCCATTCATACGCTTTACTCCTTAACTTCTTTGAAGATTATACACTTTTTATCTGAACGTTCACATCTTAAACATGCAAAATCAAAATCAGCACGTTTAAAACACTCTCCTGATGTACTAAAGAAACATCCTTTGCAGCCACCTTTACGTTCAACAACTTCAAGAGTAATGGTTACTCTTTCGCCAACTTTAAGTTCTTTCATTCTTTGCCTTTTACAATATTGTACACTTGTTTTAACTTATCTATTGATAAACGTTCAAAATCAAAAGAACTGATAACGTAGATGAGAGCCTTACGAAGATTCTCTTCTTCAATATCTGATATTTCCTTTTCTGTAGGAACAGATATACTTTTCCTACTCCAACTATCGCCACCGCATTGCCAGCCCGAATCTCTTCTAAATCTAGCGTTATTAACAGCAATTTGAGTCTTTGTCACTTTATCAATTTTGGCGATACATCTGCAAGACCTACCTACAACTAGTACCTCATCACCAGCAACCAAATCTTTAAGCTCTTTCATTGCTTACCTCCTTTCATAATCATATCAAACAACTCTTCTACGAATATCCAATTAGTCAAACAGTACGCATTGACTTCTACTTCCCACATTTCTTGATATGTATTGCAAGTAGTCTTATCGAGCATAGCGTTCATATCGTAGAGCTTTCTATAACCTCTCTCTTTTGAGAATGCAAGAACCTTTCCATTGTCATTTCTAGGAACTTCGCTAGCAGGATGAAGCAAATCCTTTAATAACTCATTGATAGCCCACTCAGCACCTAATCCAATAGCTTCTTTGATGTCCTCTTTGTCGAACATTTCCATTTCATCTTCATCTTCGAAGGCTTCTACCATTTCACCGCAGCCAAGGAATTTATCCTCGTAGATTTCTTCCTTTGCAGTTTCTATTTTCTTATCGTCTATCATATTTTTAAGTTTTATAAAGACCTCCACGACCAGTATTGTGCTGGGGCTAAGAAGGTATATGGGCATAAAGCCTTAACTTACTTTCGCTCATTCTGTGTCGTGGAAGTTATGTTTTATTTAGATTTTTTTGTACCTAAAAGATGCTCGTTGCCTTTATAAGGAATACACTCTGCGTATATTTCGCCTCCTACTGCATGATAGAAGTCACGTTGTTCACCACTTGATGATACACGATGTTCTGTATAAGCATATTGGCACAATTCCCACCCTCTATTGTTGTATTTCCCTATGTATTTCATCAAACACAAGTCCATAGGCTTAAACTCATACTTGGGCTTCAAATCAACAATCTGTTTCTTCTCAGCATCCCAGTGTTTTCCTTCCTTTGCGAGAGCATCAAAGAGTTGCTGTTTCTCTCCTTCTGTGGCATATCTTATAAATTCTATACCTTCGTTTTGAAAATGACTATCACTATAATTTATAATAACTTTATTTGAATCTAAACGAACTCTATGGTTATAAAATTTGCCATTAATATTTGATAAAATAAATATTATATTTCTATTGTTATATTTTACAAAAAGTATGTCTCCAATTTTAAACTCTGGTTGAGTCTTTTCAATTTTCAAAGTTTCAAGGTTTAACTTACCGCCACATCTATTCTCAAGCTCTCTGATATGACCATAGGCAGTATTATTATCTAACTTGCTATACTTAGCCGTTTCTGCATTTGGCATGCCATCAAAATAACATCCGTTGAATTTAGTATAGTCATCAGATGCCCATTCTTTGAAGATGCACACAAATCCACAATCACTGATAAGCACATCGCCCTTTTTCCAAGAGAACTTCTTCCAATCACGCATTCCCTTTGAAGGAAGGAGAATCTGTAAGCCATCAGGCCAGCATTGTTCTGTACCTAGTTTTGAATAATCAAACATAAGAGTACTGCCTACTTCATTAGTTGATATGCATTCAATATAATCCCCAGCGTCTGTTAAATGAACTTTATATAACTCTACATCTATATTGCGTAATAAGTCATATAACTTAGTCCCTTGCGGTTTATCCTTTAGGATTCTCTCTACATTAATCTTTTCTTCCATATCACTTCACTCTTTTAAATTGAACAGCCTTTCCGTCTTTTCTAGTGCTTGCGCTACAGTCAAAATCTCCACAAACATTCTCATAGATATTGTTACATATCTCATCGAAAAAACAGCCATTACATTCTTCTTTCTCGCTTTCAACCACCTTCAAGACGATTTCTGAGCCTATAGGTAAATCTTCCATAGTTACACCTCCTCGTTATATTTATTTTCCATTTTCCTTGCGTTTTAAGTTAGCTATTCTAGTCTCTCTAATATACTCCTCAGATTTCTTCAATCCGAGTTTCTTAGCTTGCTTTGTAACCTCGTAAACGCTTCTGCCGAGGATCCTGGCAATCTGTTTGTTAGAGGTGTTCGAATAAGCGACAGTCAAGGCTCTCGTCTGGGTCTCGTTCCAAGGTGTGCCGGTGTTATCCTGCTCATTCTCCAGGAATTCGCCGTCAGCATTAAGGTTGAAGCCGTTGAGTATACAGGCATTTGCTAGGGCGTTCTCGGCTCGTTTCCAGTCGAGTACCTTCTGACCGATAATCTCGAAGCCGAGGTTGAACTTGTCCGGGCATTCGGAGAATACTTCATCATCAACCTTGACCGGGTAGAGAATTTCCATAGCATTGCGCATACGAGCATAAACTCCCCGGATAGGATTCGCGAAGCGTTCTGCGATATTTACGGCGTGGATACCGTTGTACTTATCCATCATCTCGGAAAAGCGTTCTACTGAGCTTACAAGCATACTGCTCATCAGTTCCGACATCAGGAGCATTGTGTACATCTTATGCTCTTTGACGTGATGCTTAAGGAACTGGTTATCGATGGCATAGAAGCATTTCTGTACGTCAAGCTTCAAGTCATCCTCGATGTTATCAGTCATATCCATCCAGAGTTGGGACATTCCGCATTCCTTCATATAGTGCATGAAGGCATCGATGAGTTCGTCTGAGCACTCCTTTGCTTCCGTGATTCTCTTCTTAGCCTCGAAGCGGAAGATTTTCTTGTTCTCCTTGATGAGGTTGTATGTGTCGGTGATTTGTGTCTGAACGATTGAGGCGAAACCGCCGACCATAGAATAGAAGAGCATATAGAAGCGATTCTCCTGCTCTTCGGTTGGTACTTTGACCGGAATTCTAGCCAACACCGGTCTGGAGAAGTTTGGATTCCATCCTGTCTGCATGCTACACCTCCCTCTCTACTGCCAATGCACAACTGATGCAGAAGACCATCAGGAGCGAAAGGAAAACGTGTTCAATCATAAAGCAGATGAATCCGTAACCTGCGACGAAAGCTGCAATAACGAGCAGGATAATTACTATTGTATGTTTGTATCTCTTCATAATTACTTTGATTTTATGTTTCCGTATGCAGCATAGAAGCTATCAAGCTGCTGCGTTGCGTGTACCAGTTTCTGATTGTAGCTGTCTCGTTCTGCTCTCGCCTTAGAGATGAAGACGAAACTAACAATGAATGATATTACTACCGTTATCACGATGAACAACCAGGGCAGCTTGTGAACTGCCTTGTTGATTGCTCTTCCTATATTTCTTAGGATAACCCAAGAATAAACACCAATAAACACTACCGCCTGTTTTGTGGTAGCGTTCTCAATACGTTCTTTCTGTGTCATAATTCTAAAATTCATTTGGTTCGGTTGCACCAGTTATCGGTAGATTTCCAATAACCAGCCATCCATATTTCTTTCTTTGTCGCATCAGGATGCTCGTTAAGCCAATCCTCTGCCATTTTACTTACGTCTGCCATCTTTGTCTCGTTTTGATTCTTTTTCAAGTTTTCTGTTTAAAACCTCAAGAGGAGATTTCTTAATATCAATACTTTTCAGTCGGCAGTACTCTTCATAAGATACGGCGTTTCTCCTAGCTTCTTCGTCCGCTTTCTTCTGACGTAATACATTCTTTTGACTCTCAATCTCGGCTCTCTTTTCGTATACCTTGCACATATACTTGTCGAGAGCTATAAAAAGTCGCTGAGGATTCACAGTCTTACCGACATAGATTTCTCCATACTCGCCCATCGAGAACTCATAGAAGAACCTTGTGAGCTCACTAGGTGTAACATGGTAGTACTCCTGCCTGATTCTCTGAGCAATCGCCTTAAACTGGTAAGGAGTAGTGGCATCGAACGCACCAAGGACCATAAATAAGTCTATGACCATCGTTTTGATCCACCATTCGCTTGCCCCATCCTTGAAATACTTATCGATTTCCACAAAAGAAAGTCCGCCGTTCTTTACAGAGTCATACACCGTAGGAACGCTGCTGATTCTCTTTTGAAGAGTCGGGTATTTATTCAAGAACAAAGCGTATTGCGCGCCAAATTCCTCGATTGCCTTTTTGTACTCATCCGGCAAGGATTGAGTTGATCTTGTTGAAAGTTCGTTGCTGCTGTTCATAACTATTTATGCTATTATTTTTCGGAGCGTACAACCCGGAATAGTTGTTTCCCATAGAATGCTCAACGATAACCTTTGCGTATTCTGGATTTCCGTTCGACATCTTTAAAAGCTTCTTTTTAAGAGCCGCAAGACCACGAGGTTGATACTTCTGACGCTTCTCTTTCTTGTATGCAAGCCACATATCAAGAGCTTCTTGGCAAGGGTAAATCTCTTTCTGCTGCTCTTCTTCCGCAAAGTCAGATAAATCTTTTCCTAACGAGAATGCAGCACCCATACAAAAGATTTTCTGCTTTTCCAAGTCATTTGGGAATAACTCGCCTGACTTCTGTCTAATTTCTTTAGGTAACATCATTGTTTATAAATATTGTTTAGAATTCTGAATATCATGTTCGATGTGCAGAAGCGCTATGTACTCTTCAGAAGAAGGAATGTATATGCCGGCTACGTTACTAGCCCAGTTTCTGAAACGTTCGATAGCCTCAGACAGCTCTTCTTTCGTAAGCTTTGCGGTCGATATAACGTATTCCCTATCTGATCCGAGTAGATCATCGTGCTTCTGCCGAACGAACAAGTCTCTATTGACAATTCTCTTGAAGTAACAGGTCTTGACTTCATCTAGAGTGTTGCCGGTCTGTAAGCCGAAGTAAGCGAGGATCGTATGAAGGTATTTCAACTGCTGAAGTGTCTTTGCCTTCTTTTCCACGACCTCTACCATACTCTGCTTTTCAATCAGCTTCTCTATCTTCAGTCTGAGATTCTGCACTTCAAGAGGATTCTTGGTATTATACATCATACTATTTCAGCATTGAATGTATCTTTAATCAGTTTCAGCTTGGATGCCAAATCAGAAGGGTAAATTATCAGCTTGCCCTGCCGGTGCTCCTGACTGCTGTGCTGGTGGAAACGGATTCTGCGGGTTCATCGGGTTTAGTGCTCCGGCCATAGCCGCCTGTTGTGCTGCTTGTGCCGCCTGTGCGCCAGCCTGAGGACTCATGTTGTAGCCACCCTGCATAGGAGCCTGCTGACCGCCCTGGCGAACTACCTGCCAAGCATTCACTGAGTTCCACCATTTTCCATTATACTCATGCGCGTTGATGCCAAATGATACTGTCACTTCCTCACCAACCTGCAAGTTAAACTCTGTGATTTTGTCACCAAGTACATCAAAAGCAACCCTCTTAGGGTACTGCTCGTGTGTTTCGATGACCGCAGTTTGTGAACTCCATTGTGTTCCTCTTGCAGATGTTCCACTTCTTGTCGGCAATACTGCGATAATTTTTCCTGTTATGTCTGCCATTTAACTATTGATAATTTCGTTAATAAAATCGTTTGCGAGGATTACTCTATCTTCCATCAGCTTGATATCATCCTCTACTCTCTCAATCTCAGCCCAGTGAATAGGCTTTGACAGCCAAGGACAATATACGATGAAGATTCCGCCTTTAGCGCCGGTACAACTCATCTCAGCCATCATCTGCCAATAGTACTTCGGCTCGGTGTCTTTGAGCGATGCAGCATCGTGGATGAGAGTTCGGTACTTCATATACGTATTGATGTTTGGGCATTTGACCTCGATGATTTTGAGGTCTTCGCCGTCACGGCCATAGATTGCGCCGTCAGGAGAAGCCGCGAAGTAAGGGATTGTATCGTGCTTGCAAGAAGAAAGCTCAACAATCTCACCTTCCGGGAAGTTCATCTGCATGAATAAAGATTTTGCAGCGTCCTCCTGATCGGCTCCCCACTGCATTGCCTTGGTGTTTACAGATACTTGGTCGATGTAATCTTGGAAAATATCATCATCGTTCAAGAAAGTTGGATTGAACAGACGTTCGCCGGCAACCTGAAACAGATACGCTTTAGCTGTCTCGGAGAAAATCTCATCTTTCTTACGACCAGACTTCATGATGTCAGCGATTTTAGAACCTGTCAAAAAACCGACGCGACTACGGAACCACGAAATCGAACGCTGTTCTATGCCATCAGTAATCATTTCTTGTCCTCCTTCTTTGCTGCCTCAGTCTTTGCTGCCTCAGCGGCCATAGCAGCAAGATTCTCCTTCTTCTCGCTCTCGATGTTATCAACATACTCTGGAGCAAAAGCGTCGATATCAAGGTCTTGAATGTCAGAAGCATTTGTGTTAACTACTGACTGATCGAAGGTGATAGCTCTCTGCATCTCCACAGACTTAGGCGCATATTTAAGGATAGACTTAAGTACTGTCTTCTGTGCCATAGCGTCGAAATCAGACTTCCAAGGAGAATTGTAGCCGGCACGGAATGCCTGAGAGAACTTTGTCGCGTGCGCCTTGACCTTGGCGATATCCCAATATGCAACCTTTGTAAATCCGTTCAGAAGCTCGAACTTTGCCATATATCCGATAATCTTATCAGAAGTTTTCTTCTTCTTATCGAATACATAGTCTTCATCGAACTCATCTCCGGAGACGTATTCTCCTTCATGAACAGGAGCTGCAAGAATCTTCTTGAACTGACCGCTTCGCTGACAGAGCTGCAAGATTCCGAGGTATCCCACCTGAAGTTGACACTGCGAGCCGTAAGGAATAAGATAAGCCTGCCCTAAGGTAGGGATGACCTGTAACTGCATCGTAGCGGCAACCATAGCAGCACCGATGATACTCATTGGCTGAGCCTTTCGCAGCTGCGGATTTCCGTTAGCAACGCTGATAACCGAACTCATGAAGCTATTTGCCATCTGAGGGCTACTCCACACTTCGTTGAGTTTTCCAACTACGGCAGGTGAGTGCATTAACTCACCGAGCGACATATTGTTTTGTTGTGTCGCAACTTGTGTATTACTCATTTTACGTTTAAAATTTTAAAAATTAATCACTCGTACCTCCAATCCCAATCTTTGCAAACGTAATCACCATTGTAGCTTGCATTAGGGTCTTTGCAGACTTGGAGAAATATACAATCGTGGCAGCTTCTTTTATAGAAAGTTGCGATTTTACTGTTTGCCATAGTTTTGAGATTTAATGTACTCTATTAATGTAACAGAAGTAAGTTTCCACGTTAACCTTTTCTCCCTTAGGAGTAACCCTTTCGTAGTATCGTGGAATCTTACCGAGCTTTCTTCCTGTACCCTCTATATAGTCTAGGAAGACAGCTCTAGCCGCCAGAGCTCTAGCGTGATTTGTGTCGAGTTCCATCAGACAGGAATGAACCTCTCTCAGATGGACCACGGCAGCAGCTTCGCCCGGCGGCATAGATGCGATGATTTCGTTGATTCTACTCATTATACCTCCATAATAGGAATCTCAGGACAGAGTTTGCGAATCTTGTCAAGCTCCGTATTGATGATCTTGTCGCGGGATTCTTCGATGATACATTCTGCATCAGCAGAGATAAGCGTCAGCAATGCCATATTGCCTTCAACGTGAGCGATAGTCTCGATTGAAAGCTTCTCAGGCTCGGCGCCCTTGAAGATTGGAACGTTGATAACGAACGATGGAGGAAGGTTAGAGTCTACAGCCTTTTCGTAGTTGTCAGTTACAGATCCATTATCGCTGAATTCCTTCTTGATTGTTGTCTGAACCTTTGCTGAAAAGCTCTTGAGGAGATTGACGAGCTCCATGTTCTTCTCCTTCGTCTCGAAGTAAGAACGGTTGAGACGGAAGAAGTCACCAAGCTGTACCGGCTTCCACAACTTTTCATCGTTGATATGGAATTCCTTAAACTGGCGAGACAGCTGAATGGAGCCAACGATAGTCTGCATCTTGCGCATATCGTTCTCGTTTGTTACAAGGGTAACGGTAAGTTCCTCTCGATTGACCTGGATATGTGTATGCTCCTTGTCAATCTGTTCTGTACCCCAACGCTTTTCAAGGAAAGCATAGATACAAGTAATAACACCATGCACACTAAGATTCAGCGGTTCCTTGACAGGAAGCTTATAAGGGTTCTCGTTGCCGACCTCACGGAGAACAAGCTCCGCAGAAGTCTGTCCCGGAGCAAAATTTACTTGCATTTTTTCATTGTCCATTTTACAAAATTTCTAAAAGTTAAAACAAAGTGAAAGCAGACTACATAGCCTGCTTGTCACGGATAATTGAATACATATTCTTAGGGAGTTCGTCACGTGTTGCCGGACGGGAAGAAACAAGATTGCCCTCCTTGTCATAGAAGGCTGTCATCTTTGCTTCACGGTCAACGAACTTGTAAACCTTCTCGTTAACCATGCTACCCTTCTGCTTGATTTCCTTAAGGAGAGAAGAAATCTCTTCCTTGATAGGCTTCAGCTCTGCCTTTTTCTGCTCACGGAAATCCTTGATTTCCTCCTCGATGTCAGATGCACGTGCAGACTGAAGAGCGAACAGGTCCTTCTTCTTCATCAGCTCATCAGAGTTGAATCGCTTGACGAACTCCATCTTCTCAACAGAGTCCGCGTTGTTGGCGAGGAAGTCCTCACGCTCCTCCAGGTCCTCATACTCATGACCGAGGGTTGCTGCAATAGTTGCTTTTTCTTTTGCCATTGTTATATGAATTAATGTGTTAATACTCGGCGCCAGCGTCCACGCTTAAATTTCTTGTCCGCGTGAATTCCGAACAATTCTGGTGTTGTTACGCCATTCATCATAGGAAGCACATTGTCCTTCTTCAAAATACTTTCGAAATGTGAAGAAGTGACAGGAGCGTGGCAGATGATGTTCTTCTTGACATCATACAGGTTGCCGTACTTTGATACTACACCCATTACTCGCCCTCCTTCATTACTTTTAATAACTCCCAGATACCTTTTTGGAAGGTCGTCTCTCCGTTTTTTACTCTCTCCTTGATCTCATCGAGCTTCTTGATCTTGTCGAGATAAGCGTTCTCCTGCGCTTCGAGGCGCTTTGTGACACCCAGCTCCGGGTTGTCACTGAGGATGATATCCAATGCTACGCTGGCGAAGAGGTTCGTATTATTCTCCTTCTTGCGTTCATCATCAAACTCGTCAATATCACGAGTAAACTGGTTTTTGCCGTCGATAACCTTCTTGATTTCATTGAACTCAGAAGGATTCTTCGAGATGTCGAATGCTCTGTCAACAAGAGCCTGCTTGTCAATTACTACACTGACGATAATTTTGTCTTTGTCCATAATTTAAAATATTTAGAATTAAACTACTATTCCTCCTTATCCCAACCAAGGGATTTTGTGATAAACGCACCTGCTGCGAACATTAGTACCGTCAGCAGGAAACTATTGATAATGATACTCATAGCTGAAACTTTTTGATTGGTTTTTTGCCGAACAGCAAGTGACAGCAGAGATTGATAATCTCCGCCACCACGACAATGATCAGCATAAAGAATAGATATACAACAACAGAATATTTTCTCATTTTTACACCTTATTATATAATAGCACAATCGGACGGTGGATAATCAACGATTTTCCACTCATCCTTCTTCACCTTGATAGCCTTTCGGAATATCACGACGGATTCGTCGTTGTGACGCTTCCTGTTGTGAGCGATAAGTCTTGCTACGACAGCCTTTGTAGTTATCGAGAACTCTCTTAGCTTAGAGGTATAGAGGCTCTTGACATCACATATCACAATCTTGTCACCTTCCCGGTAAACGAAGTCGGCAGTATAGTTATGACCGTAAAGCAGTGACCTTCTCTCGTACTTGACCTTAGTCTTAAGCTGCTTTGGTTTCAGCATCCATACCGGATTGATTGCAGTGATGGTTACCTGCCTGTGAATGCAGCTTATGCCAGGATCATCGAGGATGGTCTGCAAGTACAGGTACTCTTCCCTTGAATCGTATTCGTTCCCGTCGGGAGCAAAATACTTCTTAGAACCTACTCGTCCCATGCCGCACCCGCCTCCTTTGCAGGATTCTTGTAGAGATGATTGAACGCTGCCTCGCCGAAGCGCTGCCACTTACCGCTGCCCCATTGTACGAGATACTCGTCTCTGACAGCCTCCTGCTTTCCTTCCGTGTACTCGGGATTCAGGTGAACGAGAATGTCCCTTCCATTCTGTACAATACTCTCGACGCATTCTAGCTTCTTGAGCTCCCTGATATTCTCCTTGCGGATTCTTATTGTCTTTTTTACCTTCATATTGTTTCCAACTCAAAACAATCGGGAGGAGGCCGAATTGACGACCTCACTCCCTTCTTGTACCATTAAAAACTTAAAAACTAAAAAACTTATGACATATACATTGCCGTGCCTCGTGCAGGACTCGAACCTGCGACTTACGCAGTCCAATATGGTGACTACAGCTCTAACCAGCTGAGCTAACGAAGCAATCCTCCTACTTTCACAAGCGGGAGGAGTATTTATGGAATAATTGAATCATTTATTGCTGAACGCCTTCAGACCCTAAGATAATATAAAACAAATAAACCTTCCATGAACAAACTTATAGTAAACCCAGGGGAGACTCGAACTCCCAACCTCGCGGCTGATTCCACGGCTCTATCCAGTTGAGCTACTGGGCTAGTTTCAACGTTTTAATTAAAATTTAGGAAAAATGAAAAGTATCTTTTGGAGTGGCGGATGGACTCGCACCATCGACCTCCAAGGCCCTTCCCCTGGCGCTCTGCTACTGAGCTACGCCACCTGAATATATATCAACTACGCACAATAGGCTATTTTAAGGCGCCCGATACTCACGTACAGAGCGCACGAAACTAAAAATAAATCTAAACAATAATAATACGATCACCTCCTCGCCAGGAGAGTTAACCAGAATGCATTTTAAACTAAAATTATACTCACAATTTTCATTCTTCGTGGATCTGGGACGAGTCGGACGTTCCTGTCTCCGGATGATGTCTCCGGCGCTCTACCGTTGAGCTACAGATCCATATTGTGCAGCCTATCTTCACAGACGAGCTGCCACAGTTATGCAAAACATTATTAATAAAATGTAATCTAGAAACAAGATATGAGCCTGTCTTCGCAGACAGATGTCACACCGAATAAAAAACAGCGTAGAGGCATCATTGTGCCTCTAACTAAATCCAAAAGTAATCTATGGGAGATGAAGAGGGACTCGAACCCCCACCAACGACGATAAGAAATCGGTATCATCTAGTTGTCGCCGTGCTTCCATTACACCAATCACCTCTTTGATCTGAATTAGCAAGAACCTCAAGTCTGTGTATTCTACACCTTATATATAATATAAGAGGCTTGCCAACGCCAACCATTCTCGATGGTGGACTTGCATGGCCATAGGGTTCTTTGACTCTCCGGTGCCGGGGTTATAGGTCCAGGCACCTTCGGCCAGAGATTTACATCTTCTTCTCATTGATCCTCCGCTTACCACGACAATTCTTCGTTCCGTGGCAGTTCGGCGGATGGGAAATTTATGAAAGAGTAAATCATGTCTAACTGGTCTTCCGTGCTACGTGCGTTCCTTCTGGGCATCTTCGCTATAGGTTCCCGACCTGAGATAATTAAATCCGCTCTACCCGTACTATCTTACACGTACACTAACGCTATAATGCGCTATATGTCCAATATGTCAAAGAACTACTTCTCCAATCCTTTCCGAACCTCTCCCGCTGCAAGATTGTAGCTGCCCGAACTACCTACTTTATAAGGTCGTGGGCTTATCTTTGCACCGTTTGAGATACACACGAAACGGAATTAGTAAGAGAATGTGAACCAGACGAGATTCGGACTCGTGACCTATCCTTTAGGGGAGGATTGCTCTTCCGCTGAGCTACTGGTCCATTTTGGAGCGGACTAACCAATTAAAAATCCGCTCCGCTATTCACCGCTGTGAACTAAGTTAACAATACCCAACTAACAATGAGTTTTTTCATTATAAAGCAACAGAACCCTCACGGGCAAATTCAATATAATAAGTAGAATTTATGTACCTATACGATTCTATTCTTCTCTATCATCTTGCGGACATCAACACACCTTATGTCCCTCTATGAGCTCATCTACATCAGACTTCTTGAAGAATGCGGTATTGCCTATCATATAATGATGGATCTGACCGCTCTTTCTCAAGTCGTGTATATAACCAGTGCTCATACCGATATACTCGGCGAACTCTTTTGTGGAGAGCCATATCTTTTCGACAGGCTCTACCGATACTTTCTTGCGAGGCATAGGCTTACTTTTTAAACTCTAATAAATTTTCACCTCTTCGTTCATAAAGCAATCTAAACGCCTCTTTTCCTTCCGGTGTTATTAGCGTCTGATTGCCTGCCCATTTGCTATATTTACCTTTCGTGTCGTTTATATGGAAATATGTATGAGCATACTTGGCATAAGGAACGAGTTTATTCTTCTGGTCTCGATAAATAAATTTATCTCTTATCAACCATTCTATAAAGGTCTTCCGCTTTATATTTAGCTGATGCGCCACCTTCGTAAAGTTAGTAAGAAGATTTCTTGCCACCAAATCATCGAAATATTCTCCCTTCGGAGCAAGATGTTGATTTTCTTCTTTCAGTTCTTTGTTATGAGCTTCCAAAGCGAGATTCTTCTCATATTGATCAGCCCACGCTCTAGCCGCTTCGGCAGGATTCGAGAAGTTCGGCATCACAAGCACCCCTTGCTTCAGCTTCTCCTCGCAAGCAATGAAGTACTTTCTTGCGATTCTGCTCTTCTCATTGTTTTCTACCATAGACAGCTCTTTCGCCATTTCTATTGAAAGTGCATATTCGACAGTCGGGCGACCACCATTTGAGTTATTCACAAATTTGTGAAAAACCTCAAAGTCTTTATTTTCTATGAAGCCGTACTGTTCGACACGTTGCTTTATCCAATCAGCAAATTGCCTCTTGTTTTCCAAGAACTGATGGAGCTCTCTTGCGTTAACAGCCTTACGGCCATCCTTCTCTTCGATTTTTATAATTTCCTCCATACTTTAATCTTTTAAAGTTTACTACTCAACCGGAACAGCGGTGATAATCGCTGTATGGTTCTTGTAATCTGCCGAGGTTGAGTATTTAAGCACACCCTTCGGCAAATCTTCGTATTGAGCAAGCTGATAAGCGTATGTTACTGCCGACCGAACTGCTCTTGCGGACTCAAGCAGAAAGACTTCAAATTTTCCTGGTTTGATGTCCAATATGTCCTGTTTTGTTATTCTTGCAACCTTTTTCATCTTTGTTACTTAAATAATTCGTTTAAAATTTGGAGGTATGCGAAAAAAGTCGTATATTTGCAGTGTCAATGTAAAGTACGTACTTTCGGTCGCACAAGCCTCCGTTTGTAACGGCTTTGTTGGTTACTCGACCGTTAACGAGTGCAAAGGTATAAAAACTTCGGTAAAGTACCTAATGTTTCGGTAAAATACTTCGGTATATTATCGAATTTTAACGTTTCGGGCCAATTTAGTTACAAATATAAAACTAAGAAACATTATGGGAACATTAAATTCGGTACAAGAAAGGTTAGATTATCTCATCAAGATCAAGAAGATGAGTGAGAATGCCTTTATGAAGGCTACAGGAACCAACAACATCGGCAAGATGAGAAGCGGAAAGCTTTCAATATCCGAGGGAACGATTAGCAAAATATGCAATTCTCTTGGAGTTAGTTATAGCTGGCTGAAGTATGGAAGCGGAAGTATGAATGGAAATATGGTAATTCAGCTAGGCGAAACGCATCAGAAGATAGAAGAGTCCATCAACGAGGCATTTAAGCACGGCATACCGATGGCGCAGTTGATAAATGCCGGGAACGTTGGTGACAATAGTCAAAACATAACTACGGGAACGGAACGGGCCAAGGAGCGTGAAGAGGAATCGTTCAAAGACAAAAACGCCCAGCTCATTCAGATTATCAACGCCAAGGATGAGATTATCAAGGCAAAGGACAGCGAAATTCGTCTTCTCAGGAAGATTCTTGCAGATAACGGAATCGAAGTATAACATTATTATATATAAGGATTATGAAGAAGGTATTATTAGCAGCAGTATTTGCTTTGGCAGGAGTATCATTTTTCTCTTGCAGTAGTAGCAGTATCGATGACGAACCATTCTCAATGAATGAGAGAGCCATCACCTTACAAAAGGGAGACAAGTACACTATCACCCATACAGGTAAGGCTTCCTGGTCTTCTGAAGACACCTTTGTCGCATCCGTGAACGACGGAGAGGTCACAGCCAATCACGTCGGTGAGACCGCCATATACGCAATGTCCGGAGGATCCAAGAGTCAATGTGACGTTACGGTAAGAGGTTCATACAATTACTTCAGAGAGCCATTGTGCAAGATGAATGCAACACCTGAGGATGTAATGAGGTACGAGACCAGAAGCCTTGACACAAAGAGAAGCGACAGAACAATGCTTTTCTACTATCCAGCAATGAACGAGGATATTGATGTCGTAGTATACTCTTTCAAGAAAGACAAACTGGAGAGTGCCTTTGTGTCAATGACTATGCACGGAAACGCATCTCAAGCACTACAGATGATGAACAACTTTATGAGTGAAAGATATCTGGGTGGCATCGCTAGTCAGGGATACGTTTACATAAACGCTAAGTCTTTTGACGCAGCAAGTAAGCAGGTATTCGTTTCGAACACAATACCTGGTTATGAAGGAATAACGGCTGCATTATATACACCGTTAAAATAGAACAATCGCATTTTGTGAGTAATATGTGAGTAAGCAACCGGTGATTACACCAAACACTATCAGTAATAGAGACTTACCGAGATACACGAGAGTCTTCCCAAGCCTGTGAGGCGGGTTCGACTCCCGTATCTCGCTCAAATACTGATAATCAGCCATTTACATCATTTTTCACCATTAAAAACATAGTAAAATCCATCATTTTCACCCACAAAATAGGTACAAAAACGTGCATAATGTACGCCAATGTGAGTAGTTTTGTGAGTAATATGTGAGTAAAATTGAGTTGTGAGTAAAATTGTGAGTAAAATCTGTGAGTAAGTATGAATAGCATCAAGACATACGTTGAAGGAAAGTCACTGAAGGTTTTCTTCATCATCAGTTATCAGGGAAAGAGATTCCAGGTCTATACCGGCATCACGAGTACCGTCAAGTTCAGCGGGATGGTATTCCCGAAGAGTGTTCCGAACGCAAGAGCCAAGACGGCCATGCTAGCAAGGCTATTTGCGTCCGTGGAAGAATATGTCTATATGAATACCGATCTTCCTATAGCAAGAATGAAGGACGAGATCAAGGCTATCATCAACGGAAGGACCGCATCCGTGGAGAAGAACATCCTCTACTACATCGATGAGTTCATCAAGACCAAGGCCAAGGACAGCACCAAGGAAATATTTCTCAGAACAAGGAAGAGGATTGAAGCTTTTGATGAGCATGCGGACTTCGACAATATAGACAGAGACTGGCTCGAAAGATTTCAGGCGCATGAGCTCCTGAAAGGGCGTATGAGCGGTGGAATCGCCATCGACCTCAGAAATATACGCACCGTGTTCAACTGGGCCATAGATAACGAGATTACCACCAAATATCCTTTCCGTAAGTTTTCCATCAAGACAGAGCGTCAGCAGTACCTTTATCTGAGCGCCGAGGAGTTGAGGGAGTATCGTGACTTTCCGGTAGAGCCTTTCATGGAGAAGTACCGTGACTTGTTTATGCTCGGGTTCTACCTTGTAGGCATCAACCTGTCCGACCTGCTCGAACTTCCTGCCGACTGCATCAAGAAAGGGCGCATCCAGTACAAGCGCAACAAGACCGGCAGACTCTACGACATCAAGGTTGAGCCAGAAGCAATGGAAATCATCAAGAAGTATGAAGGAAAGAATCATCTGTTGTGTATCCTGGATGACGGAACGAAGGAATCAAGCTTCAGAAGAACGCTTGGAGACTACCTGAAGAGAATCGGACCGACAGAAATGAAGAAAAGTAAGCGTGGTGCATTGATCAAGAAGGAAATCAAGCCTCTTCACAAGGACATCGTGTGGTACACGGCAAGAAGAAGCTGGGCCACCATAGCGGCGAGCATTGATATTCCGAAGGAAGTTATCGGCAAGGCTCTGGGCCATAGTGAATGGGATTCATCCACAACCGACCTTTATATTCAGTTCGACAATAAGAAGATAGACGAGGCGAACCGAAAAGTCATCGACTATCTGAACGGTTAACAAGGAAAATCCCCACGCCATCTGCAAATGACGTGGGGTAAACCTATAACCTAATAATTGCTTATGACGAATAATTCAAAATCCTAAAAGAGATGCCCGGCGCCGGGAGTGAGTCCGAACGCCGAGCGGAAGAGTGCTATTTGAATGTGTTAGTGCAAATATACGAACTTTTTCCAACATACGCAAGAAAACTGCTATTTTTTAGCGTACAATTCGTTCAATTCCTTGGTAAGCTCAGAGATTTTGTCCGATATCTCACTGATTTCCTTGTCGGTTCGATTCATCACTGATGCCAGTTCTTCCGATGTTATCTTGTATTTACAGTAATTCAACTTTGCATGTTCACATTCAAATTGTGCATTTCTCTTCTTTACAAGAAGGCTGTAAAGGTCAATTAGTTTCTGTCTCCAAGCGCATCGCTCATTGGCAACATCTAGCTGTTTCTCTGCATCGTTCCGTCTCCAGTTGGCCTCTATCAGCTCCTTCTTCAGCTTCTCGTTGCAGCGGAGGGTGTATCAGACTTCGGTAATTAGAAAGGTCATCACAAAGCATTGCGCAAACCCCTTCCAGAATCCTATATAAGCCTCCGCTACCGTGAGGCAGCACCCGAAGACAATGCACACGACTAAGATGTCAATGCGGTCGAAAATCATTTTTAATCTTTCTTTCATATACTCAATCTTTTAAGTAAATACGCAGATTTTACGTATTTAGATTTTTATTTATATTCAAAATATGGGATTTTTCCACCTTTTAGAACCCGAGCATCTGAGGTTTCTCAATGCCGACATATTTCAGCAGATCACAGAATCTGTTGTCATACCACTTAATCTGGGTCTGAGACTGAAACTTCGGATCCTGGATATTCTGACCGAAGCACTCGAAGCCCTTGTTGAGCACCTTCCACTTCCATGGCTTGTTCTTATCTCTGCTAGGACGTGTAGCTTCATGGATAACACCCTTAGCCATAAGAATTCTGTTGAACGCAACAGGAGTGAAAGGAATGCCGTTTTCCTTAAGAAGGTCTTTCGCAGCGTGGAGCGTAGGAGCCTCTGTGCCGGCATTAATACCTTGTGGAAGTAAACCGGCCATACCGGTATCTTTTCCTATCTCCTGAGCAATTCTCAGCTTGCTTGCCTCGTTGAGATTCAGAAACCCGACAACCCAGTTGGCATAAATAATCTTCTGCTGAGTCTTCTCTATCTCCGTCATCTCTCCAGAAGCAACCTTATGGAACACTCTACGATAAACCTCAAACACTGGGCGAACCTTGCGAGCAACGAAATACTCCAAACAAGCGGAAGTGAGGTAGTAATCGTCGGTTGGTCTTCCTGCACTGGAATTTTCCGCATTATTGCGGATAACTATAAAGTCCACATTCTCAATGAAGTTAGCCTTCAAACCACGCACGGCATTATCCTTTCGCTCGTAAGCTAACTGCCACACATCGTCAAGATTCACAGAAAACTCCTTATTCTGCTTTTCTAACTCCAAAATACCACGGAAGTAACGCTCGATATCCGATGGGTTACTTGTCTTTGTCAAAGTCATATTACTCATATCTAAATATTTTAAATCTCAAATCATTAAATACCGTTGTTGGCGGCATTGTGCTTCTGTCTTCTGCGGAGATTCTTCTTCCTGTTCTTCTCCCGCTTCTTCTCCACCTTTCTTCTCTCTTCAGGAGTAAGCTGAGTAAAGGCGTTCTCCTTCTTCATCAGCTCGATGATAACGTTCTGCACCTTTTCGAGCACAAATTTTGGAGTCTCCGGGTCTCTTATGAATACAGGATGCTTGCCCCTATGGCGGTCATAGAACAAACTGTCGTCATCTCCCGCAATCTTCACGTTAATTCTGTGATTACCGAATGGAGTTATGATGAGATTTGGGCTACTCTTCACGCCTCTCTCAAGAGAACGAGGGACGTGGTGACTGAAATTGTTCTCATCCAACCACGCTTCTAACTTTTTGAGTTTTGTTTCATTCTTCATAATCTTTTTTCTTTTTTTTTCTCTCACGCACGTAGTGTATAAGAGAGATTAAACAATACGATATAATCAAGCACTTACTTATAGTGTGAAACCGTCAAAAACAGAAACACTACCATTTAATCGGGCAAATTGCCCAAACTTTGCACCGGAGAGTAGAATCCTCTCCCCTGCCTTGCTATTCCCTTCTTGCTAGCTTTTTTGCCGGCATAACCATAGATGATGTGCCTTCCGCAGCTTGCCTTTGCCTTTCTGTCTGTGATTGCATACGAACAAGGAATGCAGACGTACGCATTATTGCCTCTCACGAAAGACGGATTGTTTCTTCCGAACTTTGCCAGAAGGTTTTTCACTTGATCCCCACGTCTGCTGTCTGCCATGTGCAGCTCTGCAAATGTAGAGGAAATCTCTTTCTTTCCTTTGAGGCGTTTCTTTATTCCGCTAATTGAGCCATGAGACATACCAACTGCACTCTCCAGCTGAGAGAAAGGAATGTGTGAGTAGCGACACGAGCGGTTGTTTGCACTTACGTGTGAGCTGTTCGCCTCCATACTTCCTATCTGATGCAGGAAAAGTAACTCGTTGAGTCTGTTGTATATTTCTTTCAGCGTAATCTCTTTGCTTACTTCTATGGTAAACATATTTGCACCCTTGAATACTCTTCCCTTCTTGTTTCGCTTTACAGTATTATCCTTGAAAGAGTTCACTATGAAGCGACCGCCTTCCTGAACTGAGAATAACTCGGAAGACTTGATGGCTTGGAGTATCATTTGTGCTTTTGTATGTCCGATATGGAGTGCTCGCATCAAATCACGTGTACCCATATCAAACATTACGGAATTGCTATGCTGCATCTTGCACCAGATAGCAAAGGCTAGAACGGTCATACGCTTGCTGCGCTCCACCCTGGAACGACCTCTTGCGTACCGCTCTACCAATTCAACTAATATGTGCAAGCATTTCCTCTGCATAGTATAAAAATAAAAGGATTCCAAAAAGTGCAGCACCACTTAATGAAATCCATTTTTCTATTCGGTTCCTTTCGGACACCTACTAAATTTCCTTGCAAATAATACCAACGTGCTGATTGTGTATCAAAGCGTCGATGCAAAGATACATTATTACTTTCATTCGTACAAGCGTGATTTTTTTGTGTTTTTATATGCTCATTCAAGTAAAAAGTAAAAACAAAGCTCTCGAAAGTGCTGATTTGGCTAAATGTTTCGATTGAAGTAAAAACAGGAATTTGTGTCATTCATTAAAGTATCAAATATTTACATTCACATATTTTAAGAGAAGATTGTGTTTTTCTGTGTGTCTTTAGTGGTGACTTTTAATAAAATAGCCGCCTATCTGTAAGTGGATAAGCGGCTATTTGCGGTCTAGAACTTCCAAACCTGGGCCTGATACTGAGTATCACGCGATACTACCATTCTTGCGAATTTGTATATCGTGTTGCAGGTTCCTTTAGCTTCTGCCTTCTTCATCAGCTCTTCTGCTTCCACTGCCGTATCGAACAGTGCAGCATCGACTCTTGATGAGACGTAGTGCAGCTCACTCCCGAGGAAGGCAACCATCTCGTTACTTTCATTATAGATGGTCACATAATACACCTTTCTTCTTCCTAGGATTTCTCCTGTTGAATTCTGTAACTTCATATTCTTTTCGCTTAACCGTGTTGCGTAGGGCTTGGTTATTAATTGGCAGGAGCCGAAGCTCCCTATTTTTGGCTAATCGGGGCCGTTTTAAAAATCCCCTCCTACCCTCACGGGCAAGAGAGAACGAAACATTAATTGTCTAATTCGCCCGTATGGCCGATAGCGCAGCCCCATTTAATATGGAAAGTATCTTTGGCAGGGAGTATTGCTACTCCCCGGTTTTGGCTAGTTACCGCTAAAGATTACCTGGAATGGAATCGCAAGCTTGTCGGTATCAAGCGGAACCTCGCATTTGATTCCATAGATAGAATCAAGATGGCCCAGGGCATATACCTGCAAGCTCATCTTCTCCTTGAACTTCTCGATGCTGTCATACTCGCTCTCCAAAACGATGTCTGAAGGGAACTCCTCAAAGTCTTCCATCTCATCAACATAACGCTCGTTGAGCATCCGAAGCTCGTTAGCGAAATCGTCGTACGTCTTGATCCTGTACTCAGCCGCATCCTTCCAAACATCAAGAAGCTCCTGCTTGAATTTCTCCTCACACTGCTTCTTTCCTTCTTCCATCAAATTCTCTGAAATTCCTGCTAACATAATTCTATAATTTATTGGTTAATACTATCTATCAGTAAATTTGTGAGCTGGGTAGCCGAAAGCCAAGGTTCGAAGCGCACCTTTCTTCTAATGAGCTCCTTCTTGATGATTTCGGATACGCAAGACACTTCCTTTTCAAGTTTTTCAGCCTTGCGCTCTGCCTGTCCCTGTTCTATCATCGCTCTGTACGTATCTTCTACGTCGCAGATGCCAGAGAGCTTGCCGAGTCGCTTTTTAAGTTTAACGTTCTCTCCAACCAGCTGACCTCTGCTCATATTTTCGAGTCTTTCTCTGTATGCTCGTTCTTCTTCTCTTTTCATTATTCCTCATATTAGTTAATAATAGCAGGAGATGGCTATTGGCCACCTCCAGTTTGGCTTAGTTCCTCATCGGGCTCGTCGTCTTTGTCATAGACTCCGAATAGCTTGAGGGTGTTGCTGTCGATTTCCGTCTTTCCGACAATGTAGCGCATCGTCATCTGAATGTTAGGTTTGCCGTTTGATAGATGACCCATCATGACGGCAATTTGTTCTAGCGGTACGCCTTTTTTGGAGAGATTCGTGGCGAACGAACGCCTGCCGGTGTGTGAGGAGATGAAGCGGTACTTCTTTCCGGTCTCCTCCTTTCCGGCCTTGAATACCTTCGTGTTCGCATCTATTCCGCATTCACGGCAGATGTCACGAAGGGTTCTGTTGAAGGTCATCTCGCTGATTTCTCCAGGAAGGGGCTCAACGCCCGTGCCGCATACCAGAAACGGACGGAGCTTCTTGTGAAGAGGAACCCTTACCTCTGTCTTGGTCTTCTGTGCTACATACACCAGGAAGTGCCCGGTATCATCGATGTTTTCGGGGGTTATCCTCTGACAATCGCTGTATCGTGCTCCACAGAGGCATTCCATGAGGAACATGCGCTGAACATATCTCTTCGTCTGTCCTCTTGGATTGTAATTGATGATTCTGTTTATCTCCTCATCCGAGAGATAGACGGACTGGACAGGAACAGCCTTCGTTCTGAGTATCTTTCCGAACGTAGGGCTGTTAATCTCCTTTGTCGCATCATTCTCACGTATCACCGCCTTGATGGTGGCGCATACGGTCTTTGCGGAATTTGGAGCGTAGTTCTCCTTGATCTTCTCAAAGAGATCACGGAGGTTGTCGTCAGTGATGTCTTCCCACAATGGCTTGTGGCCCAACAGCTCCTCGAACATTCTCACGACCTTGATGAACTTCGGATACTTCCATATGTAAGCTCCGTAGAAGGTGTTGTGCCTCCATGCGTTGCTGTGATAGTCAGAGAACCAGCCCTGCTTGATAGCGAGCTTGTACTTCTCCTGCTGAACAGGGCTCAACAGTCGTTCCCAGTCTCTTGTCTTGATTCTTAATTCTTCTGTCATAATTCTAATATTTTGGTTACTAGTGGCAAAGATACTAAAAGTTTATAATATAAACCATCATCTTTGCCGTTTTTAACGCTAATTTAACCTTCCGAAGCAGTCTGTTTCTCGACGGATACAATTTCTATCGTATCATCATTCCATTCATTCCATACGCTCGCATAGTCATCTGCCTTATCTTCTGCATCTCTTTCTGATTCTGCAAGGAATACATAAGGCTCATCCATGTAGGCCGTAGTTCCGTCGTCATAGATGAATCTGTACTTTGCCACATAAGTGCTGACGTATCCACTCAGTTCGTTGTTCAACCCTGTCGCAATATCAGCGAGTAGCTCGACCGATACGCTATCGTCCAATGCACTTACCTTGTGAGGCTCTTTGTAGTAGCCAACACCAACATTTATGACGAAAACCGGGATGTCGGTATCACCACTACCTACCTCTACGACATCTACAAGACTGCTATTGTTGATAACTACAGGCCAGCCAAGTTCTTTCTTCTGCACATTGTGCTCTTTCATAATCTCACGGATGGTGCATGCAAGCTCCATCCTGGCTGTTGAACGCAACTCATCAATCTTGTCTTTCAATACTTTTCTATCCATAATCTTAATATTTTGGTTTAACTTGATGCCCGCCATTTCTGGCAGGCTTGTTTGGCTTAGTCTTTTCTTTCGATATCAAGGCCCGTAAGCACGCCTTTCATATAGGCTAATGTCTCTTCCTTGCATTCCGATAGAAACTTCTGGCAGCCATCAATGATAACGCCGTACTTACCGCTCGGATAATTCTGTAGAGAGCACGAGTGGTAATGCTTTCCGGATTTCTCCTCGATTTCTCCTGCGAGTCGCTTCCCTTCGTCGGTCTCATTTGTACGATTTTCTGGGTACTCATCGTAAAAATACTCGTGCCATAAATCTAGTAGCATATCCTTGCAATCCTCCATATCTTGCAAAATATCCGATAATTTGTATGGCGCGCCGTTAGCACCATGTCCATCCTCGCCAATCCATTTACTGGCTTCCTCGTCAGGATCGAAGTCGCTATAATATTGGTACAACTTATCCATGAAGTCAGACTTATTGCCATTCTCGAACCAAATTGTGGCGATGAAGTCTTGGTCTTGTGGGGAATACTTCTCTAACTCGACGCAAACCTCACCTCTTTCGTTAGGTGTATCGTCAACATTATAACTCCATCCTAAATCCTCTGCTAATTTAAAAAAATCATTCATATCTTTAATTTTAATTGGTTAATACTAGGAGCGTGAAACAATAATGTTCCACGCATTTTTCGGCTTCAAACCGGCAGAGACACAATGTATTCTTTCTTTTTCTTTCGTGTTCTGCTCTTCACAGTGAATCCACAAAAATCTCTCAGCCACCCGGCAGCATTGCCGATGAATGGCTCGTTCACCATAAGGATAGGACGAAGCATTCCGCTCTTCTTCATGTACTGATAGTCTATGAAGTCGAACGAATCATCCGGGTCCTCACTCTTTTTTGCCCATATGTTCACGTCGAGATAGTCGATGAAGTCTCCCTCTGGCGGGTTATCCATCTCAATGAACCTCTTTGGAGTCAGGAGAATCGTTTCCTTTGCCTCATGGGTCATGAAGAAATTCTCCACAACCTCGTTGAACTTGTTCATGTCCATCTGTTTCTGGACGATGCCCTTTCTCTTCATGATGTCAGAAGCTTTGAGCATTTTTGTTCCTCTTCTTGCTGTTGCCATAATTCACAAATTTTAAAAGGTTAGACATAGTACCCTCCGAAGAGGGCTTTTGACTAGTGTGCAAGGAATCCTATCGCCTGACCTTTCCCGATAGACCAGCATAGTCTGTCTTCCTTCAGACACTCCGTACAGTTTCCGGTACATAGAAGTGTTCCTTCCGGAGCAGACGTTCCGCTCTCGAAGATAGGATGCGCTTCTGGAAAACCGTGACGGTTGTCCATCTTGAGACCAAGCCATCCGCTGAATAGGATGTGCATGTTCTCGGGAATGACGTTCCCCTCATCGATGTACTCGTTACATACATCGAACATCTTGGTGAACGCCAGGAACTTGGTATCCTTATGTTTGCGAGCAATCTCGCACATCTTGCCAAGATACCATTTATTTTGGATGTCACCGCCGATGTGGAATCTGAATGCTCTAGGGTAGCGGTAGTCGAGATACCCGTCAATCTCCTTGAAGTATCGATCGGGATCCTCATGGTAGATTGCCGAGTTGATGGCTCTCGTCTTGATAACCTCCTTGTAAATCATATCGTTGCGGAGGTCATAGCAGCTCTTAGCACAGATTGCGCAGTTACCGCAATCCATTACAGGGATAAGCGATACAGATGGGATTGCTCCCAACTTGTTGTTGCCCTCACTGATCTTGACGTGCAGGTTCTCTACATTCTCCAATGCGTTCTCGTAAGCTGCCTGTGCCTTAGACAGGCGATTCTTCATACCTTCCTTGTTTAATGTCCAGTAATTTCTATTCATAATTCTAATTTAATTGGTTAATATTTTGGGAACAAAAAACCGGCGTGTCTCACGACAGACCGGCTTGAACCATTTAAACAAAATCTAGTTATGATAAGGAGCCAGCCGCAGTTAACGACTGACATGTTTGGCTAATCTACGTCTTTTAGGACATTCCAGTTGAAAGTCATGATAGCCTCGTTGTCATCAAGTTCAAACGAGATGATGAGTTGCTGGCCTTTCCTCTGTTCATCGATGTACTGCTTGAATCTCGGGAATAAGGATGAGTGGATCATCTCAAATGCGTTTCCTGTAAGATTCTTTACGATTGTACTGGCGAATAAATCGAGGTCTTCGCAAGTTCGCAATATCTGAGGAATACATTTTGCCGTGACGACATTTTCCTTGATGGTTGCCATCACGGGGAGTCCGGCGATGAATCCGAGATACACATTTCCATTGGATGAATAGTTCTCGTCATCGAACATATTCTCTTTCCACCAGTCAAGCATAACATTTTTGTTATCTAGAGGTTCAGGAACAAGGGAATTCACATCAATCTTCTCTTTAATCTCTTTCATAATTCTTCATTTTTGGTTAGACATAGAATCGGTTACCGAATCAGTAACCGACTTTTTGGGCTAGAATGGCTCCCGGCTGGCGCCTTACTATAAAAGTTCGATCGGAGAGCTTTAGCTCGAAGGATTACCTCCAGTGAATGCACTGGAGGAGATCCTTCGTTGCAGAAGCTATCGTAAAACATCTTTGCCGGGCCACCATGCTACAGGCGGCGAACCTTACTACTTACTGGCGATTACCTTCTCGACCTTATCCTTATGCCACTCGTTAATCTTGCCCTGGATGTCAATATCGTTATTTAAAATGAGCTGCTTGAGGACACCGAGCATTCTCCAGCCCTGCTCATCATAGAGCTTTGCTTTAGACTCAAGCTCCTTCAACGAGTTGGCTTCTGACATCTTTCGTCCGTTTTTCCAGAATCTGGCTCCGTGGAACATAATGAGGTTTCTCATTGTGTAGTAGGAACCAGAACCTTTGTAGGCATTGATGAAAGCATCTGATTGCTTGGTTTCCCATGCGAGATGCTTGCGGCTCTTGTTGAACTCGTGAACGGCATCGTATACTTCTGCGTAGGTGTTGCTGTCGTACATCTTGCGCGCAAGATTACCGAGAGGAGCATATACCTTCTTCTCTAAGTCTGCGACAAAAATGTCCTCGTTCTGAAGACGTACGTAAGGATTACCCTTGCAGGTATGCTTGTATGTCTTCTTGACGTTTCCGTGCGCGTCTTTCTTGACTTTGTAGATGAGGTTGTCATCCACGTACTTGCGGAGCTTCTTGATATAGTCATAAGCCATATCGCTAGCGACAAAGCCTCCGAACCATCTGTTTCTCGCACCGACATTCTCGTAGTCTTTGTGGTCGCACATCTTCATCTGAGCGTAGAGCTCATTTTCCAACATGCGCCACTGGTACTCGTAGCCCTTGCGCTGCAATACCTGGTTGAATGACCAGTTCCATCCGTCCATCGTTCGGAGCATATGGAACATCTGGCTCATCACCCAACGACGGAACAGCTTCCAGTTGCTTACGTATCCACCCTCGACAATCTTCTTGCCTACCGCATCGATGGTCGCATCGTCCATATCAACAGGAACAGCTGCACCATTCTCGATCTTGATAAGCTGGTCATCACCGAGAGGGAAGTACTTACTTACGTCAACACCTGCTGCCTTAAGAGCTTCGATACGCATCTGCGCCTTGGTCTTCTTGCCAGTAGCCTCTACATTGCTAGTTACGATGTTCAAGTTCTCACCAGTGATTGTTACAATCTGCTTCATAATTCAAATAATTTAAATTGGTTATTAAAAATTTACTTAACTCTTGTGGATGAGGCTACACCCCACCCTTGTTTGGCTCAATCCAGTCTCTGAGGATAATCAGGTCCTTGTCGTTCTTTGAACACCAGAACCACGTTCCCCACGACATGTCCCACCAGAGATTGCCTCTGAGGAGCTGAATCAGTACGTACAGCTCCAGCTTGCATCTAGCCACCTCACGTCGCTCACCATACATCATATCTTCGTCAGAGAGTTCTTTCTCAGGCAAAGCCTTGAAGTAGTAGCGGCGATGTGATTCAGAGCGTTCTGACGGCACAGAGTGCTTGTATACCGCATATCTCTGCTCGATGCCAACACACACTACCTCAGGTGTAAGGTAAGGCGTGTCCTTCGGCTTGTCTTCCTCGGACATTACTACCTTGCCATTCACTCTACATGTTCTCTTCTGGAAGTTGATGGTGAACTTAGCACCATTCTCAACTTCATTGATAATCTCGTCGTATGTCATAATTCTAAATATTGGTTTATAGGAATGGAGCATTACAGCTCCATATTTTTGGCTTCATCAACCAAGTCGTAATAATCTCCATCGCTATAGAGCTCAAACTCATCTTTATCACTCCAATTCTTTGCTCGTATATATAGGTAGAATGCTTGTTCGATAGTCAGGCCTGTAGCAGGTGTACTCGCAAGAACTTCGGCCATACATACGTCATCGTTGAAGTAATCCTCTTTCAGCTGATTGAATGTTATTTTCTCCATAATTCTAATATATTGGTTAATATGAAGGCGTAGAATTGCTACGCCGTTTTTAGCTTCCCTTGAGTGCTGATATATAGGAACGCACCTCAAACAGGGTAAACTCATTGTCGGAACACGACTTTCTTAAAGAGAATACAAATTCCCTTCCTTCGATCACGTACTGGCAATACGAACTAGTGTCATCGCACCTTGATATCTCTATTACGATATCGTTTCGTGTACTTCCGGTAAATATGCCTACTCGTAAAGTCTTGTCGTAAGCATACTCCATCTGAATCTCCTGCAACTGCTTAAGTATTGACTTGATCACATCTTTCTTTTTTCTTCTCATAATTCTAAAAAGTATTGGTTGATAGGAGTGCGCTCAGAGAATCTGTTGCGTAACTGTATGCTTTTGATATATACAGTATTATAGTCCTGAGACTCCTGGATATAATCCAGTGATTCTCAGGATGCTGAATACTGTATTTACAATCGATTCTCCTTGCGCACCATTCGGCTCGCAATAGCTATAGCATAGCCTCAGTAGAGTGTTGCATTCCTGTATCGTCTTGATTATTGCATGTATAAGAACGGGACGCGTACCGGGCAACCGCCAGGTTGTGTCCCGTTGGCACATTACATGCAACTGAATCTGTTCTACTCTTGGCTATGCGTCGTGATGCAATTCACTTTTGGTTGTTTGCAGGTACACTCATAGGTCTGTTGCCTACCTCTATCTTGACGATTGAGGGGTCTTGCAATACGCGAGATTGCTGGTATCACCAGCCTTATCGCGTTGATACAGAGATCGCGACATAAAGAATTCCTCCTCGTGTACCTCGTTTGGCAATAACGTTGTCTTCATCTGAGAGCGCGACACGTAGCTGTAGCAGCTTGATCTGAGGGATGTTAGCCCGCCGGATGACGCTGTGGATTCACAGCATTAGCCGGCGAGCACAACATCACTCGTAAATTAACTCCCCTCTGAAGACTACCCTCGTGCTAGGGTAATTCCCTGACCGATGGCTCGGCACAATACTTTATGTTTCTGATTTGACACAGGATTCGCCAGA
>ERZ1034669.46-NODE-46-length-69079-cov-10.709912_pt1 | contig 69079 bp, 51 predicted proteins | sample MGYA00520705_ERZ1034669 | MGnify/ENA primary metagenome ERZ1034669 (study PRJEB33766, sample SAMN09781766) | gut metagenome | biome: gut microbiome | host: Homo sapiens | place: Madagascar | study: EMG produced TPA metagenomics assembly of the PRJNA485056 data set... | reverse complement strand
GTGTGGACATGCAGAAAAGAAAAACGGCTGACCAGCCTTTCGACTAGTCAGCACTGGATAACATGGGTTGTGTTTGTTTTTCTTTTCTTTGCTTCAGATACTTCGGTCTGTAGAACAGCATTCTCAAAGCATTAAGAACAGAGATGATCCTGACACCAGTATCGGAAACACCGACTACAATCCAATATAGCAAATCAAAGTTGCCTCTTTCTAAAAAAGAAACTTAAGCGATTGTTGGCTTTTTTTATCCTGTTAATCAGAAAAAGCCAATTGAAAAAAAGAAGTTTTTTTATTAGAATTGTTTTGCTGCTATTAGCAGCAAATGAGTTTGCTGACCATGATTGTTTATAAATGTAAAAAATGTGATGGCCTAGAAACGGAAACAAGTGTCTGCCCGGTCTGCGGACAAAGAACTGAACTTTATTCTTCTGTTATCTATTATTGCCATCACTGCAACGCTCCTTCTTTTTATGAAACTTGTCCTGTTTGTGGGGAAAAATGCAATCCAATAGGAACAGATGTTCGGCCTGTATTTGCTCGAGAACGTTTACTAATTGAGTGCTTAGAAGGTAACCCTATGAAGTATGCAGGCAAAGCAGTTTGGAATGCTTGCAATAATACTTATTATATCGATGGTGAAAAGCATTCGGTTTCTTTCCTAAAACTAAAAGAAAATAAAGCTGAACAAGTTATTAAGCTTTTAGAGCAATATGAAAACGCAAATAAGAGCTATGTAGACCATGATTTTGAAAATAAGTGGATTAATTCCTTCCTCGAAGTAAACGATGTTCGGTTGAATTCCATTACCGATGAGGCTTTAAACTATATCCGCACCATTGCAAATGGTTTTGATGCCACCTCTATGTTTGTCTCATTTAGTGGTGGCAAAGACTCATCAGTGACAAGTAATCTTGTGAGGCGTGCTTTAGGAACGGAAAGAATTATCCATATTTACGGAGATACTACTCTCGAATATCCCGAATCTAAAACTTATATTCAAGAATTCAGAACCCGGTTCCCTAACACTCCGTTACTGGTTGCTAAAAACAAAGATCAGAAGTTTGATGACTTGTGTGAAGTTGTTGGACCTCCGTCCCGAGTCATGCGCTGGTGCTGCACTGTTTTTAAAACCGGTGCTATTACTAAGAAAATTGAACAGACTTTCCAGGGTAGAACTCGCATATTATCCTTCCAGGGTATTCGCAGAAACGAATCATTATCGCGAAGTAAATATGATCGTGACTCCAGGAATTCAAAAATTGCTAAGCAAGTTTCTTCTTCCCCAATCATTGATTGGCTCGATTTTGATGTCTGGCTCTATCTTTTAGCAAACAAATTACCATTCAACAACGCCTATCGACAAGGCTTTTCTCGTGTTGGCTGTTGGTGTTGCCCAAATAATAGTGGATGGGCTGAGTATCTTTCTTCTGTTTATAGGAATGAAGAATATAGGAAGTTCCATCAGAGGCTTTACTCTTTTGCTCAAAAGGTAGGAAAACCAGATTGGAAGGAATATATTGATTCTGGAAAGTGGAAGGCACGTCAAGGTGGTAATGGATTGGATTACAGCAAAAATGCTGTAGTTGAATTCAAACCATGTGCATTCGATTCGAATTCTTATAATTTTGAATTATCTCGGCCGATTGATGAGACATTGTACACATTATTTCAGCCTTTCGGCATTATAAATAAGGAATTGGGAAATAAACGATTAAATGAAGTATACGTTCTCGATAGAAAAACGGGTTTACCTTTACTGAAATTATCCGGAAAAATAGGCACTACTTTATTGCGTGTTTCGGTCGTTAATCAGACAGGTCACTTTAAATCACCTAAGATTGCACAAAGCCTTATTCGAAATCAAATCACGAAATTTCAGACTTGTATTGGTTGTACGTATTGTCAAAGTGTTTGTCGGTTCAACGCTTTGCATGTTAGGAACGCGGATCCTGGAAATGTGAGTCATGACTCTATTATTTACACAATAGATCCGACTAAATGTGTTGGTTGTCTTGAATGTGTTACTCATTTTGAAAGTGGTTGTTACAGGAAAAAAGTCCTAAGAATCAAAAAAGGTTAACATTATGGAAAAAGAAAACAAATTGCCGGAATTTCGCAAAAACGAAAGCTTCTATATTCGTGAAGGTTGGATTAGTAAAGCTATTATTTGTATTGCGGAAAACCCAGGAATTAATATTTTCCGAAAGAATGATGGCATTAAGTTTTTAGGCATTGGCTCTAATATGGTTAAAGGCCTTCATTACTGGCTTCTGGCTGCTGACATAATCGATGCTAAAAACCAGTTGACTGATTTTGGAAATATTCTCTTAGATAATGACCGATATCTTGAAAATACTTCTTCTTGGTTTTTGATTCACAGGAAACTAGTAAAGAATAAACAGAAATGTCCGGTTTTCAATTGGGTCTTTTCATCTGATTTTAATTCGTTTAGAGAAGGTGAAATTGAAGATAGTATTATTAGTTTTTATAAAGATGAGGTAGATAGTAGTAAACTTTCTGCTTTTAAAACTGGCGTTAACAAGGATGTCAATGTCTTTGTTAGAAGCTATTACACAGACAATCCTAATGCGAACCCAGAGGACAATTATGTCTGTCCATTATCAGCCTTAAAATTATTTACTAAAAACAAAGATGGAATTATAAAAAAGCAAAGTCCATCTGGCAATTTGCTTAAATGGCCCGTTGTTGCATATTGCATTTTGCAAATGAGTTCTATCAAAAAATCCAATAATGTTAGCACAGATTCTTTTGATATTGATGAAGCTTTTGAAAACCCTAATGGACCAGCCAAGATATTCAATCTTGATAAAACTAAATTCCATCTCTATCTTGACACTCTTCAAAAAGAAAAATGTCTCAAGATTGATCGTACTGCTGGATTAAATGCTGTTTACTTTGAAAGCAAACTTAAGGGCAGGAAAATAAATGATGTCTATGAATGGGAGGCAAAATAATATGTACAACGATTTCTTATCAGTTAACCATAGCTTCCAAAATTCTGTTAATCTCCAATTAGATTTAGGAAACGAACGAAAAATTGATGAATATATCATAACTGGTGATATTTGTAATGTCTTGAAGAAATATTTTCTGACTTTTCTTGGACATAACAAAGACAAATCAACAGTACTTGCTGGACCTTATGGAAAAGGAAAGTCTTTTCTTGTATTGATACTGGCATATTTGGTTTCTTTTGAAAATACTAAATCTGAAACGTATAAACGTTTACTACAAAAAATCGGCAGGATTGATAAAGAATTAGTTGAGCTTGTTAAAGAATTTAGAGAGAAAAAATATTATCGACTTTTGCCTGTTGTTATTAATTCTAACTATGATGACCTCACTCAATCATTTCGCGTTTCGCTTGATGATGCTATGCGCGATTATAAACTGAATGATATCGCTCCTGATTCCACTTTTAAGCTTTGTGTCAAAAGGATTGAGGCGTGGGAGAAAGATAAGAATCTAAAAGAACGGTTGGATACTCAATGTGGCAAAACAACTATTAGTCTTTCAAAACTAAAAGAAGGTTTAAAAGATTATTCTTTAAAAGCCTATAAGTCGTTTAAGGATTTATATAGCTGCATGTCTATGGGGCTAGAATTTAATCCATTAGTCAATGACGATATTCTGTCAGCATATACAAAGACTTTGTATAACTTGAGTAAAAATAAGAAGCAAAATTTCACCGGAATCTTTTTAATATTCGATGAATTTTCAAAGTTTATCAGTCAATCTAATGATATTTCAAAAGATTTAAAACTTATTCAGGATTTTGCTGAATTAGCTAATCGTTCTTCGGTTGATGGACAGCTGAATTTTTGCTGTATTACTCATAAGGGTTTGTCTTTATATAAAAATGAAGTTTCCAAAAAATCACTGGATTCTTTTAAGACCGTTGAGGGACGATTCAAAGAAATTCGCTTTAATCGATCCAGGAATCAAAATTATCAATTGATTTCTGGTGCGATAAAAAAAGAGAACTTTAAGCAGTTGGAAGCAGCATGCGATAAGCATAGAAGGCTGTACCAGCAAATTGAGCAATCTGGAATATTTGACAATGACACAGACTATAAAACGCTTTTCACGGGATGTTTTCCTTTAAATCCTTTGGTTGCCTTTGCTTTGATTAATATTTCTGAAAAAATCGCTCAGAACGAACGTACTCTTTTCACATTCATTTCTGATACAGAAGAAAACAGTCTTAACTCCTTTATCCGTAGAAAATCTTCTGGACTAAGGAATAGGGATTCTATTTACGACTATTTCTCTCCGTTGATGCGAAATGACGATAAGAGTGAGATTCATGATATTTGGGTAAGATCTGATGCTGTCTTATCTTTGGTTTCAGATCATTCTGAAAGAAAAATAGTGAAAAGTCTTGCAATCATTAGGATGATTAATGATTATGCAAAACTTTCTCCGAATGCGGAAAACATATCTCTTTCTTTGGACGATAATCTTGCATCTGTTCAGGCATCTCTTTCTGATTTAATGAAAAAACATTTGATTAAGAAAGATGAAGGCCATGGAATTTATTCTTTTGCCCCGTCACATAGTAAGGAAATAGATGAAGAAATTAGCATTGCTATTAAGACAAAAGCTAACCTTAGGAAACCAGCAAGGATATTGAATGAGATAAATAAACAAAGATTCATTCTTCCCCGCGCGTATAATGAAGTACATAAAATAACCCGATTCTTCCGCTCTTATTTTATTAGTGAAGAAGATTTACTTAGACTGGATTCTTTCTCTACTATTTTTAGTGAGGAATTTTCTGATGGCTTGGTTTTGAACGTTATTCCTTCAAGTACAGGGCATAATGTCAAACATATTATCGATAGGCTAAGAGCAATTCATGATACCCGGGTAGTTATTCGCATTCCCGATCAGACTTTTCCTGCTTACTTAGAACAATCTCTAAAGAAAATAAAGGCCCTAAGGATTCTTAAAGCAAGCGGTAAAGATCAGGATTTACTTGCGAGTGAGATTTCTCTTCTTATTGATGATTTATACGATGAGATTGATTCTGAAATTTCTTGCTTATACGGGGACTCAAGTATTCTGATTTCTTCAGATTTTAAAAAAGAAAATGGAAGCAATCTTTCTTCAGTGATGACTTCTAGCATGGACCAAACCTTTACTAAGGCCATTGATATTAACAATGAACTTGTCAACAAAGAATCAGTGTCTTCGCAATACTATAATTCCCTTACACATCTAATTGACTGGTGGTTATTGAATAAAGACTTTCCGTTTTCTGACACTAGTCCAGAAGGCTCTATGGATGCAACTATTATTTCGGAATTCAAGCTTAAAGATCAACAATCAAAATCCTCTTATATTCATGAACTTTGCAATGCTGTTATTCAAAAAATAAAAACTGAGAATTCCATTGCAATCAAAGAGTTATCAAAGAGGATGAGTGCGGCTCCCTATGGCGTTCGTAAAGGAATACAGGTTTTCTTCTTAGCATATGCTATTAAAGAAATCCACAGGAATGCTTTGGTTTTAAAACTTCAGAATCATGAATTGCAAATCAATGGTGAAAATCTATTGACTGCAATTTACTCAAAATCTGATAAATATGTTTTGTACTATTCGGAAGCTACCGGATCACAGAATACTTTTGTCAGGAACATGTGCTCTTTATTTGGAGTTGAATATAACCAAGGTGATTCATCTAATATGTATTCTCTTGCTGACAAGATGAAAGAGTTTTTCCTTGGATTACCTTCGATAATCAGAAACATTGGGCACAAAGATAACTTTATCGGCATTGATGAAGAAATCATTTCTTATAAAGCTCCGTTTCTACTCTTCAACATTAATCCTTACGAATCTATTATCCAGGGTGCTAAAAAAGAATTTAATGATTTTGAAACTGCTTATAGAAAAATTGAGCATTTCTATCGCAATTGGGCAATTGAGTTTGTCAGATATAAGACTGACGTAATCAATTGCATTAAGGATTCTTTCTCGATTCCGCATAAAGACAACCTTAAGACCTCTTTAGAAAAGTGGAAGCACAAAAATGTTTCGGATAAAGGACATTTGGTTTTAGAAACTAAATCTGTTTCTATTCTCAAAGCACTAGAGTCTGATCTATTCAATGAGGAGTCAATTGCTGACTCTATTACTTATGCCTGTGTTGGTCATTATATCGAGGACTGGGACAAAGATTACAAATCTGAAATCCAGAAACAATTGGCCTCGTTTATGAATGATATTAAGAATGCCAAGCCTGTTGAATTAGATGATCCACTTATTCAGTCTATTAGGGAAGAAAAGGAATATACTTTCTCCCCGATGGGCAGCATGCTTAAAAACTCTATCTCTTCCTCTCTTGAAGAATATGGTGATAGTGTTTCTAAAGAAGAAAAAATCCGTGTGTTAACCGAAAGGATTAAATCGTTAGAATGAAAGAAGCAGAAAGGATTTATTTAGATAACGCTGCAACTACTTTTCCAAAACCAGAATCTGTTTATAAGGCCCTGGATTACGCAAATCGAAATCTTGCTTTTAATGCTGGACGCGGTCACTATGCTGCAGCACAAAAGGTTTCTGATGTTATCAATGAGACTAAGGTTAAGTTAGCGGAATTAATTCATGCACAGCCTTCTAGGATTTCTTTTGAATCATCTGCAACAGAATCTCTAAATATCATTATTCTAGGTTTGAATCTTAAGGACGGAGATAATATTTACTATTCCCCGTTTGAGCATAATGCAATTATTCGTCCTCTCTATAATTTAGCTAAATCGATTCATATCAATTTGTTTGAAATTCCTTTTGATAAAGAAAATTGGATGCCAGACCTTAAAAAACTGAATGATAAGTTCGTGAGGAACCCTCCAAAAGCAGTTTTCTTAAGTCATATTAGTAATGTGACCGGATATATTCTTCCTTTTGAGGAAATATTTAAGCTATCTAAAAGCTATGATGCTATCAATGTTTTGGATTGTGCACAAAGCCTTGGCGTTTTGAATCCGACAACTGAGGATGTTGATTTTATCGTTTTTGCTGGACATAAATCTCTCTATGCTTCTTTTGGAGTTGCCGGTTTCTTCGATTTGAATGACTATAAGCTTAAGGTTGTAAAATCTGGTGGAACAGGATCAGATTCTCTTAATCATGATATGCCAGAGAATGGTTCGGGAAGATACGAATCAGGTAGTTTGAATAGTGTTGCTGTCACTGGACTAGATGCTTCTCTTGATTGGTTAAAGGAGAATCCTCCCTTAATGCACGAAAAAGAAAGGACCGAGTTCTTAATTTCAGAGCTATCTGAAATACCATCTGTAAAATTGTTCCTTCCTCAAAATTATAAAAACCGTATTTTGGGAATTGTTTCATTATCTGTGGATGGTTACATAGCACAGGATGTTGGATCGATTTTAGCTGATGAATTTAATATTTGTGTTCGTACAGGTTATCATTGTTCTCCTTTTGTACATGAATTTATCGGCAGCATTGAAACTCAGGGAACCGTTCGCGTAAGTATAGGTGCATTTACAAATAAGGATGAAATCATTAAACTAAAAGAGGGATTGGAAACTCTTTAAACATGTTATTGCCGGAGATTGAATTTCAAAGAAGATATCGCACTAGTGACTTTAAGGATATCGGAAAAGCATTTATTGATAAGGCTCTTCAGGCCTCTGTTTGCTATAAGAGAGCAGTTGGCTTTTTTTCTTCTTCGGCATTGATTAATCTTACAAGAGGCCTATCCTCTTTCTTGAAAAATAAAAATCCGCACATCTATTTTGTCGTATCACCCGAATTAAGCAAGGAAGATATTGATGCAATTAATAAAGGATATGAGTCACGGGAGAAAGTGCTGGAAGTTTCTATGTTAAGAAACTTCCGTGATACTGATGATGACTCTGATTCTGAACGCCTTAATTTATTAACACATCTTATTGAAGAAGGTATACTCGACATTAAGATTGCTGTGATGGAAAATGAAAAGGGTGTAGGAATTTATCACGAGAAATTCGGAGTCTTCGAAGATGAGTCTGGGAACAAAGTGGCATTTGATGGATCACTGAATGAATCTAATAATGCTTTTGCCTGCAATTTTGAAAGAGTATCTGTTTATTGCAGCTGGAAAGGCGAGAGAGAGGCTGTTGATGAGTTTGAAGGGGATTTTGATTCTCTTTGGCGTAATCAGACTCCTGAACTTAAGATTTATGATTTTCCAGATGCTGTAAAGAAAAAACTAATGACCTATCGCAAGGATACTTACAATAGAAACATTGATGATATTGAGAAAATGAAAAAGGAGTATCTTGAATCTCATCTTCCTACGACAGATTTAATTCCTTATCAACCAAGAGATTACCAAAAGAAAGCTATTAATTCCTGGGCTGCAAATCATTTTCAAGGAATTTTTGATAGGGCCACCGGTACTGGAAAGACTCTTACTGCGTATTGGGCAGCTGTTTCGTTGATGAAGAGAAGGAAATATAACCTAGCAGTTATTATTGTATGTCCGTATCGTCATCTGGTTGAACAATGGGTAGAAGATGCCGGAAAGTTTAATATCAACTTCATCATTGGATATGGAGATGCTAAATATCGTGGATATTTAGATAAACTAAAAAATACAGTTATTCAATTTAATAATCATATTCAGAATTATTTCTTTTTCATTACAACAACGAACTCTTTTAAGACTCCTGCAGTACAAAGCGTCTTAAAATCCATTCGACGAAAAGAAGTTCTTTTCATTGCTGATGAAGTTCATAATTTTGGAGCTCCTGGATTAAGACGGGCCTTACTCCCGCAATTTCCTTATCGCATTGGCCTTTCAGCCACTGTAAACCGCGCATATGATACCGAAGGAACAGAGGCGATTTATTCTTATTTTGGACAGCCGGTAATTCATTTTGGATTAAAGGAAGCTATTGATGGTGGATTCCTTACAAAGTATTTCTATTATGTTATCCCTGTGTCTTTGGACCCAAATGAAAGAGATTTATATTTAGATTTAACCGATAAAATGCTTCAAGCATCCAAACTCGATGATTCGGGCAAACTGGTTCTTACAGAAAAGGGTAAAAGGTATGCGATTAAGCGTGCTCGTGTTATTGCCACTGCAAAAGATAAACTGACGAAATTAAAAGAAAACAGGAGCAAATATAAGACAGAGCACAATATTTTAGTCTATTGCGGATCAGGCCATTCGTTTTCTGAAGAAGATGAGGATAATGAAACCAAATCCCAAATTGAACAAGTCTGCTCTGTTTTAGGAAACGAATTAAATAGGAAGGTTCAAAGATTCACGGCAAAAGAAAGCGTTGAAGAGCGATCTATAATTACTAATGCTTTTAAGAATCAAGAATTGCAGGCTGTTGTTGCAATGAAATGCCTTGACGAAGGCGTCAATATCCCTTGTATTAAATATGCGTTTATTATGGCTAGCGGATCTAATCCAAGAGAGTATGTTCAACGTAGAGGACGTGTGTTAAGAAAATTCCCAGGCAAATCCTTTTCTTATATTTTCGATTTTGTAACTTTGCCATTCATTAACAAAGAAATATGTTCGTATCCAGAAGACTATGTGTTAAAATTTTCTGGATTAGTAAAGTCCGAAATCAAGCGAATGAAAGAGTTCTCTAGTCTTGCTATCAATGCTTCAGAAACGGAACTTCAAATTCAGGATCTTATGGATTTATATCAAATCTCTTATGATGATATAAATAAGTATTGCTCGGATGAGGAAACGGAGGAAGATTATGACGGATGAAATGGAATCTGTTTCTCAGGTAACACCTGAAGAAAGAAAGAAGATACGACAAGAATTGTACCGCTTTATTTTTGGATTAGAAAAAAAGAACCTACTCAACAGTGAATTGCCTGAAAATCAGGTTATTGCTGAAATCAGAAAAAAGATTGAGGAAATGGCAAAATGAAACTTATTTCACTTAAAACAAATAATTTTCGCCAGTTTCAGGGAGAACAAATATTTAATTTTTCAACCTCAGAAAACAAAATGCTTACGCTAATCAAAGGCGAGAGCGGAAATGGAAAGACTACAATCATACATGCGTTTGAATGGGTTCTATATGGAAATGTTGATAGTACTGAAGGTGAGAGCTATCCAGTCAACCAGTCAATAAAAGCTAAACTGCAACCAGGGGATATGACAAAGGTTACGGGTGAACTTGTCTTTTTATATCACGATACTGAATATGATATTTATCGAACTCAGTGTTTCATTAAGGCGGGTAGTAGAAGGAAACTTCAAAATAAGGATTTAAAAGTCACTCTAAAAACACCAGATGGCCGTACCGAGCAAGTCAGCGATTTAAAAGATAGACCTCAGATAACAATTAATACGATTGTTCCAAAGTCTTTATTTCCGTATTTCTTTCTATTAGGTGAAAGCCTTGATGATATTGGAGAAAAAAGGTCCGAAAATGGCAAAGGTTCTGCCAATACTTTTGAGACAGCAATCAAGGGTCTTTTGGGTTTTGAAGAACGAGAAATGGCAAAAAAACACCTTTCTCGTTTAATTTCATATTATAACGATCAAATTGCTGAAAATGATAAGGATCCTGAACGAACAGAAATCTTAGAAAGCATCCATTCATTCAAGGAAAAGCAAGAAGAAATCAATAAAGAAATACAAACAAGAACAGAGAATAACAAAGCACTTCAGGAAAAAATCGATGAGTTAGATGCGAGCATTACTCGCTATGCTTCTGCTGAGTCAAAGCAAAAAGAAGCAAAAAGATGTGCAGAAGATATCGAACGTGATGCTCAAAAGATTGACCTAAAGATAGATAAAATTTTTAAGAAATTCAGTTCACAATCATATAAATGGTTTTTGACAGCTTTAGCTGATAAGACTGAGTCTACGATGCAAGCCGTAAAGTCCAGGAATCAAGGCATTCCTGGAATGGATGTTAAATCAATTCAATACCTTCTTGACCATAAAAAATGCATCTGTGGTCATGAACTTGTTGAAGGTAGTCCAGAATGGGAATCTCTAGAGCATTGGATGAAATTTCTTCCTCCAAATAATATCGGGGCGGAAATCAAATTCTTTAATAATCAATTCAAAGAGTCTAAAGATGCAGGAAATGATTACTATGATGACTTTTCGTCTGATTGGAAAGAATTGTCCCAATTAAAAGACGAACTGAATAATTCTACAGAACAGAAGAAAGCGTTGGACAAAGAAATTGAGCATATTCCAGAGGTTTCAGATGATAAGCAAAAACAATCTCGACTGATTGCACAACGCGAAGAAAACAAGAGCCATATCGCAAGGTTATCCGAAGAATATGCAGAATGCCAATCTAAGATTGATGAATACACCCGGCGCGAAAAAGAACTCGTAGTTTATAAGAATAAATGTGATCGACTTACTTTATGTCGTGACTATTGTGAAAAGATGCGTGATTCGATTGCTCACGATTTAAATGCCCGAGAAGATAGAATAAAAGACGCCTTACAAAATAATATCAATTCCATTTTTAAGAGCTTCTACGATTCAAAAGTCAACTTTACTCTTAATGACAATTATTCTATTTCTATTGAAGATCCTAATGGCAAAGATGTTCTAAAAGACTTCGCTAGTGGTGGACAAAAGACTGCTTTAGCATTGTCCTTTATTGGAGCTATTATCAAGGTTAATGAAAAACGAAACCAATATAAAATGGCCCCTTCGGGTGATGATTCTGTTGAAGATGGAGAAACCCCTGAGGTGTACCCTTTGATTCTGGATGCTCCTACATCTACATTTGATTATGATCAGATTAAAAGCTTTGCTAAAGTAATGCCAGAGATTACTAATCAGATTGTTATTTTGGTAAATGCCAAAGAAACTTCTCAAATTAAAGAAAATATGAATGCATTAATTGGTCAGGAATATCATATTGAAAAACAAAATGATTATTCTTCAGTGATTAAGCATGAGGAGGCATAAAATGGCTGCTAAAAACGATAGGTTTAAGAAATTATATGAGTTTTATGGAATTCATGGCGAATACATGCATGCATTGACTAGCCCATCGGATGATAAAGGACCTGCCTTATTTTCTTCTGGTATCGAGTTGTTTAGGTGTGCTGCTGTTGTAGGTGTTCTTTTTGATAAAAAGGAAAAGCCTTGCCCTAAAAATAACGGTAAGTCTTTTACAATCAGGGCTGATCAATTCACTAGCCGTTGGGATTATCTCTATTTTCTACTTCGTATTGTTATTTTGAATGCCGACTCTGAAATCCCTAATGATTCTGAACGAGTGAATCGTGCGTTCAGAAATCCTGATTTTGATGATAATTTCTCTCTTTTTGAAGAATATAGGCTGGGCGGTTTGACCTACCTTTACAATTATTTTTACTCAAGTAGTCTGACTACTACCTCTGTTGATGAAAGACTGGATATTATAAAACAGCTTTTAGATTCTACAAAACCTTCCACTGATGAAGAAGTAGACGATTTTGTGGAAGAAGATAACAACCCTTCCACAGATCCGTTGATTTAACCTTTTAAAAAGATAAACATTAGTGTTCATAATTACTAAACTTTTTTTCTTTTCTGACTTTTCGAAGAAGAAAAACTTTTTATAGAAAAAAAGATGCTCATTGAAGCTCATTACCACTATTTTCCTTCTGTCCTTCCCTCACTAATGGTAAGAAGGGCACATTCTTGTGATGCATTCAAAACCACATTGCAAACCTCTGCTTAATCTGGATGTAAAGATGGTTGACTGGTTTAATAAGATTGTTGGTCGGCTCGAGCTTTGAATTTACAATAATTCAATGCATCCTGGACGCCCATATGAAGTTGTTATATGGTGAAAACTGCAGAAGCCGAGATTATATGACTGATTAAAGCATTTTTTGTACTTATCCGATATTATAGGAATATGGTACCACGTTCGGCAATTAGGACTACTATTGCTAATCTACTTTTCCTGGAAAAGAAGAAAGGAAATTATTAGCTGGGAAGAAAAATCACCAATACTATTCTCTAATATTCAAATTTCTGCTAAATGACTAATCTGTCGTGAAGCAATAAATGAAGCAATAAATGAAGCAATAAAATTCAAGTGCAATGAATTGGTGTGTGGACATGCAGAAAAGAAAAACGGCTGACCAGCCTTTCGACTAGTCAGCACTTGATAACATGGGTTGCGTTTGTTTTTCTTTTCTTTGTTTCAGATACTTTGGTCTATAGAACAGCATTCTCAGAGCATTAAGAACAGAGATGATCCTGACACCAGTATCAGAAACACCGGCTACAATCCTTGCATATCTTCCCCTGGCACCGGTTAAGACTAAGATCATCCTGAGGACTTTTAATCCGATAGAGAGAATAATGCCGAAGATCCTGACACGCCTTGTTTTCTTTGAGAGATGTTTTGCTTCACTGACTTTCTCTAAGCTATCATCCCTGATAACGACATCACTTGCTTCGATGGCGGCATCGGAGCCAAGTGCTCCCCTGCTGACACCGACATTAGCAGCTAAGAGCGAAGGAGAATCATTGATTCCGTCACCGACATAACAGACTTTGCCATTGCTTGCGAGCTCTTTGACACGCCCTAGCTTTTCTTCTGGTAAGAGCTCACCATGTCCTTCTTTCGCGCCGGTTTCTTCTAAGGAAGCAGTAACGATCTTCTGGTCATCTCCAGAAAGGACAATACTTTTCTTCCTTCCGTTCTCTTCTAATTCCTTCCTTGCGGATTTTGCTTCTTTCTTTACTTCATCTTTCACAATGAAAGAAGCTAAGTAATTACCATCCTTGATACCAAGATAGAGGATTTTATACGGAGTGTCTTCCTGTTTTATGTTCTGCACGTTGCTTTGTTTGAGATAATCGAGGTTTCCAATGAGGTAGGTAGTACCATCCATGGTTCCCTCAATACCATGACCTGGAATATTCTTAAAGTTCTCTACTTCCAGGAGTTCTCCTTGGTAAGCGTTTGATACTGCTTTTGCAAGAGGATGAGTCGATTTGCCTTCCAAGGATGCTGCAATCTTTAAATAGTTCTCGTCTGGTTTATTGACTAAGACAAAGTTACCTTTGGTCAGAGTACCTGTCTTATCAAAGACGAACGTATCGGCTTTCGACCTGTTCTCAATTGCTACAGATCCTTTGAAGAGAATACCGTATTTGGAGCCGGATCCGATTCCGGCAAAGAAGGTAATCGGAACAGAGATGACAAGAGCACAGGGACAGGAAATGAGAAGAATCGAGAGAGCTTCATAAAGCCACTTTTCTCCGCCTTCTGCCCAGTTGAAGCCAGATAATCCAAATCCGGTTATAAAGGTTATAAGAGCAATCAGAATAACAGCTGGAGTGTAGTATTTGGCAAATTTGGTAATGAATCGTTCGCTCTTTGCTTTCTTCCCTTGCTCGTTTTCAACTAAGTCCCTGATCTTTGAGAGTGTAGAATTCTTGAACTCTTTTTCGACTTCTAGAACAATAACGGAATCCAGATTGATGGAACCAGAATAGACCCTGTCCCCTTCTTTCGCATCTTTCGGAAGAGATTCTCCGTTGATGGAAGAAAGGTCAAGGGAAGTGACACCACGCAGGATTTTTCCATCAACGGAGATTTTCTCTCCGGGACGGACTTCAATTCTGTCTCCGATCTTCAGCCTGGAAGGATCCTGATCGAAGATGGTGCCGTCTTCCCTGATCGTGTGTGCATATAGGGGCCTGTTATTGACAAGCTTTTTGATGGATTTCTTGGATTTGTCGCTGGCATATTCCTCTAACCTTTCTCCGATGATGGAGAAGAGGATAACAAATAGTGCTTCTGGATATTCGTTGATGCCATAAGCACCAAGAGTAGCAATTAACCTCAGTGTATTCTCATTGAGGATTTCACCTTCTTTCCTCTCCTCAATCCTTTCGTGACCGATTTTGATAAGGAGTGGCAGATATCCGATGGTATAAAGAAGGAAAGAAATAAACCCGAAGGAATGATAGAAGTCTGGATTAGAGAACCTTGCATAGCTGATAGAGGAGAACTCGCTTCCTTGCTTCTCTCCGACTTTCTGTAGAATAAAGGCAATCAATAAGCAGATGGCTCCGAAGAAGAATAGGATCAGGTTAATTTTTTTCTCTTTCTTTTCTTCGGTTTCGTCTTTTTCTTTTTCACACTCGCAGACTTCCATAACCCACCTCACTTGAATATGCGTTCATATGATATTCCGTTCATATATTAAAATCAACAGATTTTCTTTTATTTGTCCTTGTAATTGCTTACAAAACAAAAAATATCGATAGAAAAACAAAGAAAGCAGAAAAATGTAAGGGATTACAGTTTACAAAATCGAAATATAGGCATATAATTCTCTTCGTGGCAGTACAAAAATTTGGAATCTGCCCGTGAGCAAAAAGAATTTGGCGTTGGAATTATTCCAGCGATCACTGCTGGAAAATAGCGAATACGTAACGTATCGCTCAACCGAAAACACTGAATCTTTTTGAAAGGCACAGATTCTGCTCGGAAAAAGATTGTATTTTTCTTTGAGAATAACCTTCTGGAAAAAGAAGGATTTTTTTCTTTGTACTAAAAACTGGACTCCAACATTGTTTGTTCCGGCTTTTCGTAGACTGTGGATTTGCTTAGATAGACTGCGTTATCGCTTAAGGAACTCAAGAAGGAATCCTTGTCCCTGTCTGTCCTACTGTATCCATCTACTTTTTGCTTCCTCTTGCATTGGAAAATTACACCTTTTCGGACTTGATTTTGTAGTTGAAAACTCTCTTTCACTATTTAAAACTCTCTTTCGCTATTTATTGCTTTTATTTTTAGGGTTATAATAGAAAACGAGAAATTCAAATTGGAGGTTGTCATGGAAAAAGAGAAGTTCTCGTTCAAGTCGGTCGATGGAAACACCGCGGCTGCTTTAGGATCTTATTTGTTCTCTGAAGTTGCTGCTATTTACCCCATCACTCCGTCCAGCCCGATGGCTGAGAATGTTGATGTCTATGCGTCTCAGGGAAGGAAGAACCTTTTCGGTGAAACTGTTAAGGTCAGGGAGAGGCAGTCCGAAGCTGGTGCTTCTGGTGCTGTCCATGGTGCTGCTCAGGGCGGCGCTCTTGCTGTCACCTATACTGCTAGCCAAGGTTTACTCTTAAGGATTCCGAATATCTATAAATGGGTCGGTGAGGAATTACCGGTTGTTCTGCATGTTGCAGCACGTTCCTTAGCTACCCGTTCCCTTTCCATTTTCGGTGATCATGGTGACGTTTATGCTATCCGTCAGACCGGCGCTGCAATGATTTGCTCCCAGTCTGTCCAGGATGTCGCTGATTTAGCCCCGTTAGCCCACTTAGTCGCTATCAAGGCTTCTTCTCCGGTTGTCCACTTCTTCGATGGTTTCCGTACTTCGCACGAAATCCAGAATGTTGAGTTCGTCAATCACGATTTCTGGAAGTCTATCCTCGATAGGACTGCTGTCGAGAACTTCAAGAAACGTGCACTGAATCCACATGGCCATCCGGTCACTCGTGGTGGTGCTGAGAACGACGATATCACCTTCCAGGGACGTGAAGCTCAGAACCTTCACGAAGAGAAGATCGTTGATGTCGCTTGCGAATACTTCGAGAAAGTCTCTGCTGCTACTGGCCGTAGCTATGCTCCGTTTGTTTACTATGGTGATCCGGAAGCCGAGCGTGTCATTATCGCTATGGGTTCTGTCACTGAGACTGCAACCGAAGTTGTCGATGACTTAAGGAAGAAAGGCGAGAAAGTCGGCTTACTTAAGGTCTACTTATATCGTCCGTTCTCCGTTAAGCATTTATTAGCCAGCTTACCGAAGTCCGTCAAGAAGATTGCTGTTCTTGATCGTACCAAGGAACCTGGTGCTGCCGGCGAGCCGTTATACCTTGATGTTGTCGCTGCCTTAAAGCAGGGCGGACGTAATGACATCTTCGTCATCGGCGGACGTTATGGTGTTTCTTCCAAGGATACTGCTCCGAAGCATGTCAAGGCAGTCTATGACTTCCTCAATGCTGAGAAGACCTGGACTGGATTCACTGTCGGTATCGAAGATGATGTCACTCATCTTTCTATCCCGGTCGATGATTCCTATGTCATCCCGCATGACTATACTTCCTGCCTCTTCTGGGGTCTTGGATCCGATGGTACTGTCGGTGCCAACAAGTCTTCCATCAAGATCATCGGCGATGAAACCCATCAGTATGCTCAGGCTTATTTCGCCTATGATTCCCGTAAGTCCGGCGGTGTTACCCGCTCTCACTTACGTTTCGGTCATAGCCCGATTCATTCGACCTACTATGTCGAGAATGCTGACTTCATCTCCTGCTCTCTTGATTCCTATATCTTCAAGTATGATAGGCTCACTTCCTTAAAGGATGGCGGAACCTTCTTACTCAACACCAACAGGAGCGATGAAGAGCTTGCTAAGACTAGGCCGAACCGCAGGAAGCATCTCTTAGCTGAGAAACATGCTAAGTTCTATGTCATCGATGCAAACAAGATTGCCCTTGCCATCGGTATGGGTCGTCATACCAACACCATTCTCCAGTCTGCTTTCTTCTATCTGAACCAGCAGATCAGGCCTTACAAAGAGGCGAATGAGTGGAGGAAGAAGTTTGCTGCTAAGACCTATGCCAAGAAGGGTCAGGATATCGTTGAGCTGAACTACAAGGCCATCGATTCCGGAACCGAAGGCTTACGTGAAGTTAAGGTCGATCCGAGCTGGATTAACCTTCCTTCCAAGAGGGACCGCGTCAAGACCGGTGACGAATACTGGGATGATTATGTTGCCTACATCGGCAACCTCGATGGTTATAACCTCCCTGTTTCCACTTTCCGTAAATGGGAATTAGAGGATGGTACCAGGGAAGAGAACGTTACCCTCAAGGAAAAACGTGCTATTGCTGACCGTGTCCCGGTCTGGCATAAGGAAAATTGTATCCAGTGCAACCAGTGCTCCTTCGTCTGTCCGCATGCAACCATCCGTTCCTTCTTACTTGATGATAAGGATATTGCCTTATTACCGGAAGAAGAACGTGCTGATGTTATTCCGGCAGTCGGCGGTGCCAATGTCAAGGGATTAAGGTTCCGTATCCAGGTCTCTCCGAGGAACTGCGTCGGATGCACTCTTTGCGTCAACCAGTGCCCTGGCAAGAGGACTCCGAAGAAGGATGAGAACGGCAACATCGTCAAAGATGAGAACGGCAAGGTCGTCAGGGAAGCCCATAAGGCTCTTGAAATGGTCGATGCCAAGTCTCAGTTCGGACGTGAAGAAGCTGCTCAGATCCTTTACAAGAGGGAACCGAAGACCGGTTATTATCCGGCCGGCACCTTAAAAGAGGTTGCTTTCTCTAAGCCGTACTTCGAAGTTTCCGGATCCTGTGCAGGATGCGGTGAAGCTCCGTACTATCGTCTTGTTTCCCAGCTCTTTGGAAAAGACAGGTTAGTTGCTAACGCAACCGGCTGCTCCTCCATCTACTGCGGATCCACTCCGAGGAGTCCGTTTGTTACCAACAAGAACCACGAAGGTGTTGCTTGGGCGAACTCCTTATTCGAGGATAATGCTGAATATGGTTATGGAAGGCGTTTAGCCACTGACTTCAAACTTTCCACTATCTGCCAGATCATCTTAGACAACGAGAAGGATGTTGAACCTGAACTCAAAGCTGTCTTAGATGAATATCTTGCCAACATCAAGAATAAGGAACACATCCGTTCCATCCTGCCTCGCAGGCTTGATCTCATCGAGAAGAGCAAGAATGAAGGCATCAAAGCCTTACTTCCGAGGAAGAACGACTTACTTGATAAGTCTGTCTGGATTATCGGTGGTGATGGCTGGTCCTACGATATCGGCTTCGGCGGTCTTGATCATGTCATTGCCTCTGAAGACGATGTCAACGTCCTCATCCTGGATACTGAGGTCTACTCCAATACTGGTGGACAGGCTTCTAAGTCTTCTCAGACTGGTCAGATTGCAAAGTTCGCAGCTTCTGGTAAGAAGACCACTAAGAAGAACATGGGCTTAATCGCTATGGCTTACGATCACGTCTTTGTTGCTTCTATTGCCTTAGGTGCTAACCCGGCACATGCTATCAAGGCCTTAAAGGATGCTGAATCCTATAACGGTCCGTCCTTAGTCAGGTGCTACTGCCCGTGTATCGAACAGGGTATCCGTGGCGGTCTTGGCAATGCCATCAAGCAGGAGAAGAGGGCTGTTGAGTGCGGTTACTTCTTAACCTACACTTATGATCCGCGTCTCCGTGAACAGGGCAAGAGCCCGCTCGTCAGGGCTGGCAAGACTCCGGACTTCGACAAGCTTCAGGACTTCTTACTCACTTCTACCCGCTATTCTCAGCTTCCGCGTGTCAATCCGGATCACGCTCAGGAACTCTTCGATAAGAACCGTCGTGCCGCTGAACAGCGTTATCACGATATTCTCCGCTATGGCGGATTAGAGAAGTAGTTTCTCTTCATCAAAATCCAAAAGCAGGCTTCGGAAGGAGCCTGCTTTTCTATTGGCTTCGGATTAAATTACCCCCAGAATTCATGAAATGCTTGTTTGTCACATGAACTAATGAAGAGGGTAACTGCCTGGATTCCTTTTAAAGCGAAAATCGGTTGCTGCCACCATGCTAATTTCTTTACTGTGTTTTTTCCTTGAAGTGATCATAAGCAGGAATGAATTTTTGACAATACAATTTTTCTTTTTTTATTTTAATTCATAATATTTCTATCGAAGCCGGAATGATAGTTATGAAGTCATGAAATACGGATGAAAAATTAAGACTTAAGTGAAAGGACGATTCCGCTCTGGATTTTTACTATTTAGTTTGATTTATTACTACTATTTGACTTTAATCTTAGAAATTTGAATCAAAAGATTGCTTATAAACAATGGTGAAAATACTAAAGAACGTAATCCTTCACTATGGAAAAGTTCCAAAAAACATATCCATTTTATGTTTAATGGTCTATAATGATTACGTCCGAGGAAATCGACAAATGAAAAATATCAGAGCAATTATGTTTAGTATTGTTGGTCTGTTTTCCTTGTGCTCTTCTTCTGTTTTCCAAGAGGGGAAATTGAATGATATCAAGCCATCCGTTTTTCATAGCAAGGCAAATCATCCTTCTATCACAGGATTCCAATATGTAGATGGCACAGATAGACAACTTGTTACAGATTCTGTTGGTTATTTTTATTATGGACTTGAGTATTACTATACTCAATTTACCGATGTTTCACGGCTTTATCTATTGCATGTAAATGCCTCCTTCACTCCAGGTTCATTGGCTAGCAAGAACGATGAAAAGAATTATGACAAGCATTATGATTTGCTGGAAGGATCTATTGATGTAACACCTTATCAAAAAACAGAGAATTCTTTTAAGAAAAGCTCGACTTTTGTTCATTGTGTTTCCTGGCCTTACTCTAAATCGAATCCAATGACATGCAATGTTCAGTCACAATTCAACAATCATTCACTTCTGCTTTCAGAAGAAATAAAGGCTGGTACATCTTTCCCGGAAGGAGCCAAAGTAATATCTAAAACCTATAATGGCTTCAAACTTGAATTTACCGATGTTGCTAATTTACATGATAAACCAAGCATCACTCACGAAATGGATTTAATTTATAAGGAAAAACAATCTTGGAACTATAGTTTTGGTGATGCTTATTCTTCCTCTTATTTCATGGATTGCTTTTATCTTAGGGAAGTCAAAAACGATGCTGTTGTTTATCAGAATTACTCATTTGGATTTCAAGCTGACATCAAAATGACTAACACCGCATGGGAAAAGTTTGCTTGGCGAAAGCATCATGATGTTACTAAATCAGCTTATATTCTCTGTGGATGCTAAATGAATATGAAATTTCTTGTTCTCGATTCTTTCTCGAAGAAATACGATGAGCAGACAGTGCTCGATTCCCTTTCCTATGCTTTCCGTTCCAAGGGGCTCTATATCCTGTTAGGAGAGAACGGATCCGGAAAGTCGACCCTTCTGAACATTCTATCCGGAAAGGATACGGACTACGAAGGGAAGGTCTCCTATTCCGGAGAGGAACTGACCGAGAAGGACAGGGAGTCCTTCTCGGACAGCTGCGTTTCCTATGTCGCACAGGATTCCCTCGTCTTCGAGGACAGGAAGGCAATCGACGACTTCCTTCTGCCCTATGAGAAGAAGGACAGGGACAAAGCGAAGAAGATCCTTACGGATTTAGGACTAGGAGATGTCCTTGACGAGAAGTGCAAGGAACTGAGCGAAGGAGAGAAGGAAAGACTCTGCTTCGGCCAGGCCCTGTATGCGGACAAGGAGATCGTCCTATTGGATGAGATCACGGCCAACCTTGATCCGGTCAGCACGGAGAGGATCCTGAAGAACATCCTTGCCCTTTCGAAGGACCGTCTTGTCATCTTCGCCACCCATGACGGAATGCCGGACTGGTTCACTAAGGATGCCTTCATCCTGAGAAGGAAGGACGGGAAGCTGTCAGAGGAGAAGGAAGGAAGCTTCCTTGATTCGGATCATGATGCTAAGGCAAAGAAGAAGCATGGCTTCCTTCTTTCGAATGTGCTTGATGCAAGGAAGGAAGAGAAGAAGACGCATTGGGTGATTGGTTCGATATGCTGTGTTTTCGTTGCTTTTGCAGTTGTCTTGCTCTCTCTTTATACTTCGTGCAAAGATACTGTAATTGGGACAACGGTTATTAACAATTCTATTGAATATATTTATAAAAGCCCTTTAGAAGACTATACCAAACAGGCTTATCTTCAGACAGCACGAGCTTTTAGGGTTTATTCAAATCCAGACACAGACCTATGCTACCGTGCTCTTGATACTGAATATGTGTCTCTTACAGGTGATTGGAAGGAGGCGGGCTGTGCTTTCTCTGGTCTAGCAGAATATCAGCCGAAAGATAAAGATCATATCCCTTTAGTGGATGGAAAATATCCAACAAAAGAAAATGAGATAATTATCTCCGATGTCTGTGCCAAGAACATACATGGTACTGTTATTGGTACACATATTTTCTGGGGTCAATATAAATATTTGATTTCCGGGATTTATAAGGCACAAAAACCAAAAGACCTTGGTAGACGTTACCGAGGAGCAACGGACGAAAATGTCACGGGGTATATGCGCACTTGCTATGCCTTTGGAATTGAAACTGTTTTTTGTGGGCCGATTGAAAATCCATTATCTGATGCCTATTTCATCTGGAATACAAAAGAGAATCGCGAATTTTATAGTAAAACAGATGAATTCAAGTCTCTTAGTTTACCTTATGATTTTAGTTATGGGAAGTATTGTCCAGCATGTGTGGATGATTTTGGAAATGGAGTTTTCTCTGTTCTTTCCATGTATAGGACGTGGTTGGTGTTTGGATTGGTATCGGATGGTTTCCTGCTTTTGTATCTTAGGATATTCTGCATTGCATACTACAACAAGAACAAACGAAAGATTATTCTTCTAAGATTCAGGGGTGTCAGTCGAAAACAGGTAACGTTCAGCAAATGCACTGCGTATCTTATTAGTTCATCGCTTGGCGTTGTCGCTGGTGGATTGCTTGGAGAAATCACCCTATTTTTTAGGAATCTGATTTACAATCTGATTCTTCAGACAAGAGGAATCTGGATGTTTACTTCCTGTCTATGGGCATTTCCTGTCTCTCTTGGTGTTTTAGTGCTGTTTATTGCTGTTTTCTATCTTGTCTTTAATTTTGTTCTTTGTCCTAGAGATAGGTCAAAACGAATTGAAGAGGTGAAGAGAAAATAGGTTGTTTGATAAGGTCTTTCTGTTGTTTTACCGGCAGCATAGACAGCCAGAAAAGAGGAATCTGATATGAAAAAAGCAGTTAAGTTGTTAGCCGTTGCTAGGTCAATCTGTGCTATGGGCGTTTCATCTTGTTTTGGTTCTTCATCTTTTTCTGAACTCAACCATCGGGTTTTGAAAACGCGTGATGATCATCCTTATGTTAAAGGCTTTACCTATGCTGGAGGTTCCTACGGAAAGGAACTGGCAAAATCTAGTTATGGTTATTTCTATTCGGATACAGATTATTACTATACTCCCTTTACAGATGTTTCTCGTTTGTATCTCGTTCGCGTCAGAACGAATTTCACTCCAGGAAGTGTCGCATCAAGCAATGGCGAATCTGGATTTGACAATCATTATGATCTCTGGAGCGGATACATTCATATTCAGCCCTTTGCTAGAACAGAAGGTAGTTTTAAAAAGAGTTCTTCTTATCACTATATTAAATCCTGGCCGCTGTCCAATTCAGATTCTCTTTCCTGCACAGTGACCTCATCATTTGGTGTGAATTATACAATCGGCTCTGATATAGAAGCTGGCATTGGTCTACCTTCTGGTGCAACGATTACTGCAAAGACAGGAGTTAGTGTGACATTTGGCTTTTCGACTTCTACTTCTGTTTATGGACCAGAGCCGAGCATCTCTCATCAGGATTCCCCAAGCAATCATGATAGGGCGCAGTGGAACTATCAATTCTCGAGCCCACGCACAAGCAGTTATGCGATGGATTGTTATTTCCTGATGGAAGTCAAGAATGATGCTATTGCTTATCAGAACTACTCGTTTGGTTACCAAGTGGATGTCAAGATGACAAACACTGCGTGGGAAAAGTTTGCTTGGAGACAACATAAGGACACAACAAACAGCCTATCTTATGCATGTGGCTTATAATTTTGGTATGGCAGAGAAATATTTTACAATTGATTCACTGAAAAAATCCTATTCCGATAAAATGATTTTCGATTCCCTTTCCTGTTCCTTCCATTCCAATGGACTCTATCTCCTGTTAGGAGAGAACGGATCCGGAAAGTCGACCCTTCTGAACATCCTATCCGGAAAGGATACGGACTACGAAGGGAAGGTCTCCTATTCCGGAGAGGAACTGACCGAGAAGGACAGGGAGTCCTTCTCGGACAGCTGCGTTTCCTATGTCGCACAGGATTCCCTCGTCTTCGAGGACAGGAAGGCAATCGACGACTTCCTTCTGCCCTATGAGAAGAAGGACAGGGACAAAGCGAAGAAGATCCTTACGGATTTAGGACTAGGAGATGTCCTTGACGAGAAGTGCAAGGAACTGAGCGAAGGAGAGAAGGAAAGACTCTGCTTCGGCCAGGCCCTGTATGCGGACAAGGAGATCGTCCTATTGGATGAGATCACGGCCAACCTTGATCCGGTCAGCACGGAGAGGATCCTGAAGAACATCCTTGCCCTTTCGAAGGACCGTCTTGTCATCTTCGCCACCCATGACGGAATGCCGGACTGGTTCACTAAGGATGCCTTCATCCTGAGAAGGAAGGACGGGAAGCTGTCAGAGGAGAAGGAAGGAAGCTTCCTTGATTCGGATCATGATGCTAAGGCAAAGAAGAAGCATGGCTTCCTTCTTTCGAATGTGCTTGATGCAAGGAAGGAAGAGAAGAAGACGCATTGGCTTGTTGGTGCCTTATGCTTTGTCCTTAGTGCACTCTGTGTTCTTTTCTGTTCTTTCTATGGTTCCTTTAAAGACACAAAGAAAACAGGAGATGATAATAGGCCTGTTACCGAAGTTACTTTGGATAAGGTGGCAAAGGAAGTCTTCTTTGAGACTTCTCCTGTCTTTGTCTCGAGAAGCAAAGAAGAGGATTCTTATTCTTTAGTGAATCTGAATTACTTCTCGAACTGCAATGACAGAGACTATCGGAAAGCAGGGTCTGTTTTTGCTGGTGTGTTTGAATATAACGGTAAGGATTCTGATATACCGGTTCTGACAAAAGGGTCGTATCCTGCCAATAGCGGGGAAGCAATTGTTTCCGATGTCTGTTTCTCCTATGGATCCGGTCATTCTCTTGGTGAGAAGAGGATTCTTGGAGATAAGGAATATACGATTGTCGGTGTTTATCAATCTAGGAACAAAGATAAGCTTGAAGCGAGATATTCGAGAAGGCCGGTTGAAAACGACTTTGTTACTAGGAACAAGAATGTCCGTATCTGCTATTCCTTTAGGACAGAGAGTGTCTTTGTTAAAGACGATGTCCAGAATTCGGAATTCTTTGCAAGGAAGACGACGGAAAAGAATAAAGAATCTTTCTTAAAAGATAACTTCAGGCAGAGTGACATCTCCTATCAGAGCACTTATAGGAATCAGTATTCTCCTATCTGTGTGAATTCCAAAGGAAAGGAAACCCTTAACTACTTCCATGGATGCCTTTCCAATCTGATTTTCGGTATTCTTTCAGCTGTGATTCTTCTTATCCTTCTTGTTGTCCTTGGTTTTTCCCTTTACACAAAGAACAAACGGAAATATATTCTTCTTCGTTATAGGGGAACATCCCGGAACCGTTTGGTCAAAGGAAACCTTCTTTCCTTTTCTTTCACCTCTTTTGTCAGTAGGGCCCTTGGTATTGGTGTAGGAGAAATCATCCTGGTTATCAGGAACCATGTTTTTGATAAGGAACTTAGGACACCATCTTTGCTTCTCTTCTCTTCTTTCAACTACTCTATCCTGATTCTTTTTGGTGTATTCCTTGTTTTCAACATCCTTCTCTTTGTCATCTATTCGAATCTGCTCTGTCCAAAAGACAGGTCGCATCTTCTTGAGGAAGTGAAAAAGAAAGCATGATACAGGTTAAGAATCTTAGCATCTCCTTTGGACAGCGTGTCTTATTCTCCTCTGTTTCCTTTACGATCGGAAACGGTCTCTTTCAGCTGAAAGGAGATAGCGGGAAAGGAAAGACGACTCTCAGGAACATCTTAAGGAAACAGCAGGCACAGGATTTCGGAGAGGTCCTCTATTCAGAAAGAGATCCTATCTTTTCCTATTGCGGACCAAAATCGACGCTTCTCTCCGACTATTCTTTGGAAAAGAACCTGAAGATTCTAAAGAAACCTTATAACGAAAAGCGATTCTCGGAATTAAAAAAAGGGCTTCGCTTCCATTATCTTGATAAGCCTTTGCTCCAGCTCTCTGGAGGAGAACGGCGAAAAGCTGAGCTCCTTCTTTGCCTTTCTTACGAAGCCGATTACTATTTCCTCGATGAGCCATTTGCTTCCTTAGACATCAAGTCTAAGGAATACTTAACAAAATTCCTGAATGAGTTTGCAGAGGACCATTCGATTATTCTGATCAGCCATGATGTGAATCCGGATCTGATTCTCTCTGGTTCGATTGATCTCAATAATGTAGAGAAAGAAAAAAAGGAACAGACAAAGACCATCTGCAGAAGAAAAGGAACTTTCCGTCTTCTTCCTGCTTTTCTCAGTGACCGGAAAAACAACCGCTTATCGAATTTTATCTGCATGTTGCTTGGCCTTTTAAGTTTTGTTGCCTTTGCTTTCGGTGTTGCTTTTACCCAGACAAAGACAGACTCTCAGGAGGCTAGGATAGCAAGGAAAGCAGATCCTTTTTCTGCCCATTATCTGAATCCTAACCATGTTGACTCTCTCCCTTCAGATCAGGAGTTCTATTCTGTTATTTATAATCAAGGCAGGACAAAACTGACTTTAGGCCGGATAAACGGAGGAGGAAGACTCTCTCTCTTTGGATGCCTTAATGAAGGTGAAGCATTCTGCTTCTATAGTCAAGGTGAGGAAAATCCGATGATCAGCCAGGAACAGACGCTTTCTGCTTATGGAAAATCTTATTCAGTTAAAGTGATGCAGAGAGAAAATCTCTCTTCTCTTTCTCTTCCGGATAGTTTAGAGAGGAGAGAACTGCAGGATGGCAAGAAGGAGGGACAGTATCTTTTCTGTTCTAAGTCTTTTGTTGAACAGGTGATTGTCCATCTCGGAGAGGAAATCGAATTTTCTTCCGATTCGATTTCTCTCTATCCGCTGTCTTCTGTTGGGTATAATACCTATTCTGACCTCCTGACTAGGACGGATAAGGAAAAGACAACCTGTATTATTGAAGATACAGAAGAACCGCTTCTAGCTGTTCCGGGGAAGAGAAAAGGAGACCAGGTTTCTCTTTCTGACAAGAGCAAATGCTATGTTACAGCAGAATGCAATGATGGGAGGGTTCATCTCTCGACAACAAGGTATAAGCTTTTCTCTCGTATTCATGACGCCTATCAGGAAGGAGATATTTCCCTTCTGATCCAGGATAAAGACTTTGCTAGTCTTGCTAAATACAGCAAAGAACTTAAGGGAGAGGACCTGATTTTCAATGCGAACTTCGATTTTTATCCTATTCTCTGCTACATCATCTCGGGCTCTTTTATTCTAGGGGAGCTGATCTATTGCCAAGTTTCCTACTCCGGAAGGAAAAGATGGTGTGGTTCCCTTTCCCATCTTTATCAGAACCATAATTTCTCGTCTCTCTCCATGCGGCTTGGAATTCTCTTTAGCAAGGTCGTGAACTTTCTTCCTAACCTTATTCTCTCTTTTATTCTTTATTTTGTCCTTTGTCTTCCTGTTGCCAATTACAAAGGAAGGATAATGGTCTATAGTTATAGACAGCCTGGTTTCTATTACTACTCAAAAGAACCGAGGAATAATTACTATGATTCCCTTACCCACCCTGTTTCTTTTGAAACCTATCTTCCTTATATCTTCTTCCTGTTCATCCTTTTTGCTCTTCTCCTTCTGATTCAGTGGCTATTCTTAGCTGTTCCTGCTAAGGAAAAAGCAAAGAAGAAATAGAAGGCTATCTATTTGTATAAGTAGTAGAATAATATCAGTACCTGATTTCTGTCAGAAAAGACAGAAAGGGTAATGGGTTGATCAATAGGAGGAAAAACAATGTTTTGTAAGAAATGCGGAAAAGAGATTCCGGATGGTGCTCAGTTCTGTCCCTATTGCGGAGCAGATCAAAATTATAAGGAAGTCTATACAAGGAAGAAAGTCGATTATAATGCGAGCAAGTACTCCCGGACTCTCGCATTGATTTTTGCTTGTATCGGTTTTGTCGCTATCGGTGGTATTCATCGTTTCTATGTTGGTAAAATCGGAACCGGAGTCATCTGGCTTCTTACGGGAGGCCTCTTCGGACTTGGAACTCTTATCGATGTCATCTGTATTGCGAGTGGAACTTTCACAGATGCGGATGGCAAAGCTATTACCAACTGGGACTGGAATTAAATTTTCGCACACATCAAACACCCTTTGAAATAAAATAAATCCAGAGGGTGTTTTTTTATGACAAAACTTGAACAGGATAGTCAGATTCTTCAATCCCTGATTGATGAATCCAAGAAAATTGTCTTCTTCGGAGGCGCCGGAGTAGCGACAGAGTCTGGTATACCAGATTTCCGCTCTCAGGATGGGCTCTATCATCAGAAATACAAGTATCCACCGGAAACCATTATTTCTGCCCCGTTCTTTGAAAATAATCCAGAGGAGTTCTATCGGTTCTATAAAGAAAAGAGGCTGCTCCTAGATAAGAAACCAAATGCCTGTCACTACTTTCTTGCACAACTGGAAGCCAAGGGGAAGCTTAGTGCAATCGTGACTCAGAACATTGATGGACTTCATCAGAGGGCGGGTAGCAAAGAAGTCATTGAACTTCATGGATCGATTCATCGGAACTACTGCAGGGATTGTGGAAGATTCTATTCCGGGGAGTTTGTGAAAGAATCCAAGGAAAGGGTTCCGCATTGTCCTCATTGCGGAGGCATTATCAAACCGGATGTTGTCCTTTATGGAGAATGCTTGGATGAAAATGTCCTAACAAGAGCTAGGATTAAAATTGAAGAAGCGGACTTAAGGATTATTGCTGGTACTTCCCTGGTTGTTTATCCAGCTGCTGGATTGGTTTCTTATTTCCAAGGGAAGCATTTGGTGCTGATCAACAAAGACGAAAAAGCCCCTTCTGCTGGTGCGGATGTTGTTATTCACGAAAAGGTCGGAGAATTATTCTCCTTATTACATGTATGAAAACTGAAAAAACAATTTTAGAAGGAATAAAGAAGATACAGAATCCAGAGACTGGATTCTATTGTGGTTCTGCTGTTTATCTTAGGCTGTTTCCTTTGATTTCGCTTAGGAAAGAAGAAACGAAAGAGAAAGATTCTCTTTATCCAGAAGAAGAGAAGTCTCTTCTCTTCTTGTTTGAAAAAGACCCTGTTATCTTTTCTAGGACAAAAGAAAAAGACGGAGAAAAGATCCCTTGGGATGATAGGGCTGACTTCTTGAATGAACAGGCAGTGTTTTTCTCTGAATTCCGGAACAGGGTGGAATCGATTCCTTTTTCTTTCCGGAGTGAAAGCAGGAATAAGATTCTGGTCTCTTCTTTTGATATTCTTGCAGAAGAAGCAAGAGAAAACCTTTCTGTCTTTTTTGATTATGAGGAAGCCAGTGATGAATTCAAACAGGCTGGCGTATCTGTTCTCCGAGAGATAGAAGGTCGATGCCTTCCCTATCCTCCTAGAAAGAAAATCAAACTGACGGAAGAACAGGTGGAAGAAAGGAAGCTTTCTGCGTTAGTCCCTGCGGCCTTGCTTTGGAAACTGATTAAACGAAAACAGACGGGAAAGAAACCTTTTCGTTCTTCTTTTGAAGCCGATAAGAAAGAAGAGGAGATACAGAATGCTATCCGGAACGGAATCGATAAGAAGGACTGCCTTGCTATTTCTGATATTGCGAAAGAGGCAGGACAAGAGATTCTTAACGTTGGGTTCCAGCAAGACTTTTTGTTTGTTTCTTCTGTCTTAGAAGCGCTCTCGGAAATACTTCCGGAATAGACGAAATAACTAGGCTGAATCTTATTCAGAATGCCTATAATGGACATAGTTATTCAAGGAGAAAAGAAAAGGATGGAAAAGAAAATCGTTCAGACGGCAGGACGGAAATCGTTAGGGCAGTTTGCTCCAGAATTTGCACATTATAACGATGATGTCCTGTTCGGAGAAGACTGGAATAACGAGGATATTGATTTAAAGACTCGTTGCATCATCACTGTTGTTGCTCTGATGGCTTCTGGTATCACAGATAGTTCCTTAAAGTATCATCTGATGAATGCGAAGGAGCATGGCGTTACACAGAAAGAAATGGCTGCTATTATTACTCACTGTGCTTTCTATGTCGGATGGCCAAAGGCCTGGGCAGTCTTTAACAGGGCAAAAGAAGCCTATTCAGAAGAAAAATAAATTTTTCTGTAATTTCGATTCGCTTAAGACTGATATTAGGTAGAAAGGAGAACTATCGCTTCTTCCTCTTTCTTTTTTGGAATTGTAAAAACGAATCTTTGATAGGTGAATGGTATAATAAACAAGGAGATATCTTTATGGCAAAAAATTACCCAGAATGGTCTGATCGTAAGATCCTTATCGATAGGCAGAATCGCTTTGCAACCTGCTATCAGAATGATGATGGCTCAATCTTTTATATTGAACCTCAGTACTATACTTATTTACAAGGCTATCGCAGGCATCGTCCGGAACGTTATCCAGAGATGCTGAAAAAGAGGGACGAAGTGGTTCGCAAGAACAGAAAAGTTGTTTTCGTTGGAATGGAAGACAACCCTCTTGTTGAAACAGAAGGAGCTATTTATCTGACGGCAGAAGACATTGCCAATCTGATTGGCTGTTTGATTCAGCCTGAAAGCCGTGGCTCTGATTACGGAGATTAATCAATGAAGAAAAAGGCATTATCTCTCTTATCGGTCCTTGCTGTAACCTGTACTCTTTCTTCTTGTCTTTTCATTCGGCATCCTAATATTTTCATCAGCAGAAACGATAACTCCTCTCACGCCCCGTCTGGTAAGGATATTGCCTATAAGACACCGAATTATACTAGTGAGTATTCTACTGACAATAGGACACTCGATAATATCGGCATTGGAAGGGGATATCGTTATTTACCATCCAGTGGGAATCGGAAAATCCTGGTTGTTCCAATTGATACTACAGACCATGAATTCACACCAAAACAGGTTCAGAATATCAATACTGCCTTCTTTGGAACATCGGAGGAGAACGGATGGGAATCTGTAGCGAGCTTTTACGAGAAATCAAGCTATGGAAAACTGCACATTACTGGAGAAGTCACACCGGTTGTTCACACGAATAAGACATCATCAGAGCTCTCTGCTACTGCAAAAACATATTTAAATAATAATAAGCAATGGACGGATTATCTGTTAGAAGACATTCTTTCTACGCTTGTTCAGAACGGATATGATTTGAGCGAGTATGATACCAATGATGATGGTTATCTTGATGCTATCTGGATGGTCTATTCCGTTCCTTATGATCAGTCCAGCGATCTTTACTGGGCATATACAACCTGGGTCGATGACACATCCGCTAATAAATTCAGCGGAAAGAAAGCCTGCCTTTATTCTTGGGCATCCTATGGCTTTATTAATCAGAACTATGGCTTTAACGACTTTAGGAATCCTTATGTCGACAGTCATACCTATATCCATGAGACTGGACATAGGCTTGGTTTAGATGATTACTATTCTTATGACTATAGGAAAAAGAACTCGGATGGAAGCACGAATTATGACACTCCTATCGGCGGCCTTGATAGGATGGACAGGAATATCCTTGACCATGATGTTTTCTCTAAATATCTGCTTGGATGGAATAAGCCCCGTGTGGTTACGAAGGATTACCTTTCTGCCAACAATAATAAGCTGACTCTTAATGCCTATCAGAATAACGGAGATGCTCTCCTGATTCCGATTTATAAAGACGGAAGCAGGGATTACAATGGCACTCCGTTTGATGAATATCTGCTTTTGGAGTACTACACTCCGACCAATCTGAACCAAATGGATGCGACTACTCAGTACTATACGGCTCCGAAAGGATTCTCTCAGAATGGAGTCCTTTGCTTCCATGTTGATGCACGAATCGGAAAACTTATTCCGAATAAGGATGGCTCTCCTATCTGGAATGAGGAAGTCTACGACAAGATTCAGAAACCGAATTCGGATTGGGGACGTCGGTATCTTTATACTTTCCTCTACTCCAACACTTTCAGCTATTCTTATGATCAGAGCCGTGATGATTCCTCTTTGCACTATTATCGGGGAAGACTGATTTCCTTAAGGCCTGCCAATGGACAGAGAATCAATGGAAGAGCTGTCCGTATCGGCAATACGATTAAGTATGATTACGCAGACAACACGTCTCTGTTTACTTCTATCAACAAAAGCTTTGAAGCAAACTATTCCGACTTTGCCTTTGATGATGGAACCAAGGCTTCCTATTCTTTCCAGGTGGTATCGACTTCAACAAGTAGCTGCAATATCGAGTTTACGGAGCTTTAGAAATGTCTTATCTGTTTTTTAAAAATCCAAAGACCGAAATCAGTTATTCTAAGCATTATTCTTTTGCAGTCTTCGGAATGAATCATGCTGCTTTCTTTGGAAATGATCATATCTATTACCTTCCGGTCGAAGACAAGGAATCAATAGAAGCATCTCTGAACTTCTATTATGACTTTGTTATGAATGATGCTGTGTTTCCTGTTTTTGATGGTGCAAGTTTTTCTTATGTGAAGAGCGATGATAAAAGAGTTATCGGCCAGATTCTTGGTCTGCCAGATGAACTCTTTTCCTCTTTGGATAGGTCGAAGGATATTCTTTCTCAGCTTCATTTTGCAAATGATCTGAAGCGGTTAAAGAAAACTGTTTATCAAGAGCAGTATCGTGCCTTGGAACGGAAATACTTCTGCGATGACTTTCGTAGGTATTGCCTGACACAAGGTATCTTTTTCCCTTATGAGGAGACGAAGCCTTTTGTTTTGGATGATCATTCTCTCTTCCCTGTCTATATCGATGAAAAACATCTGCCAAAGAATCTGAAGGCTTTGATTGAGGAAGGAAACAGCGAACGGTTTTTGATTGATTTCTTTTCTTTCCACTATGATGATGCTTTTGCACGGAACAGGAAAGCTTTTGATTCCTATTCTTTTAGGAGACGTGTCTCCTACTTTGTGAATGGAAAGTTTGATTCCGAGCTTTCGGATTTGAATAAAGAGGAAAGTTTCCGGAAGAACTATGCCCTTGTTCTTCGTCGTTATCTTGCTTCCATTATCAATTATCTTTATGACCAGTATTGTTTTGAGGTGCTGAATAAAGTCACTACAAAAGTGTCGTATCTTACTCCCTGCAAGGTGTTTGGAAAAGAAGGCAACCTTTATGCTATCTCTTCCTTTAACGGGGAAAGGTATACCAAGGACTTCAAGAATTATTTCTTCGATAAGAAAGACTATGATCTGATTTATTCCTTAAGGAAGAAAGAATACTATCTGGGAGAAAGTCTTCTTTCTTTTTATGCAAAGCTTGGTCTTCCTTATCAAGGCTATCGTTTCCTGAAAGAGAAAAAGGCTCAATCTGTAGATGACATTCTTACACTTCTTCCGTTCCGAGAGAGGAAGACAGAGGAGAGCAACTATCTTTCCGTAAAAAGATTTGATCTTTTTTATTCCTATCTGCCAGAAGAAAAAGAACATCGCTACGTGTTCTCTTACCGAAGGCTGTTGAAGAACGGTGTTTTCTGCTATGCATCCAAACCGCTTTTCGAATACTCTCCTGATAATCAGATTACGATTGTCATCGATGATAAAGTCAATCGGAAAAACACATCCCTTGGCTTCCTAGATAAAAAAGATGAGAAGCTCTCTTCTTGGCCTCTTGCTTCCTATCTCATAGCAAGAGAAAGGACGCATGATTCCCTCCTTAAGGAAAAACTGGTTCAGATGGATGAACGAAGCCATAATTCTGCACTCTATGAATTCTATCGTCTTTTCCATCAAACCACTTTAAGGCAGGCATTATCGATTCTTTCTGCCGAGTATGGTCTTTCTCTTGCCTTGGATGAAAAGAGGAAAGACTTTTTCTTCTATCTTCTTTCTTATCCTTTCCTTGCAGTGGAACCTCTGTTCCGGAACGAAGCAAGGAAAAACAAAGATATTACTTCCTTAAGGCAGCTGGATGGCAAGCCAGATGCAAAAGACCGATATGAACCGAATCTTCCGTATCCTTATGTTTCTTATGGAAAACTCTGCTACTCTTTCCGCAAGACCCGTTTTGGAAAAGCCTATCTCTGCTCCTGTAGCAGAAAAGCTGTCGAGAACAGGATCGATTATCTTTTAAAGACAATCAAACCGAATTCTGTTGAGAAATACAGCAAAAGGATTTCTCAAATCGGACTTCCTGATAACATCATATCCCAGCTCAACCCCTTCAATCCAGATCTCAAGTCCCAGATTCCGTATAAGGATGGACTCTGTCATCTTTGCAATTCCTCTACCCCTTCCTACTATGAATGCAGGGATGAAAAAACAGATGCCCTCTATAATATCTACTTTACCTATATCCGTGCAAAAGCAAGCGAGCATGGCGTCTACTGGATTCCAACCCTGAATGAGGACTTCGATAAATACGAGGATTTCCCTCTCAAGATGTTCCATCTTGATAAAAACAAAATCGAACCGATTCTGAAACCTTATATCCAGAAAGACCGGAAGTCCATTATTTCCCTACTGAGTTCTTTCTTCGGACCAGACTTCTTCTATTCTTCTAATTTCGGTGCTTTTTCTGCTTTCAGGTCAAGGCCGGAAGATTTAGGCAGGAATCAAAATCTTTTATCTTTGCTCGGAGGCCTTAGTACGATTGGTCCGGTTGTCTTACGTCTGTTCTATACTTATGCAAAGAGGGCAATGGCATACGGAGTCGAAAGGTCTTCTTCCTTCCTATCTTCCGATGAGACGCCATTTGCAAGGAACATCGACTATAATCCAAAGCTTCCGCATCCTTATGTTTTCCTAGGAAGACACTATAACGCTTATGCAGACGATGCCTTTGGAAAGAACCTTGCTTTCTGCTTATGCGAAAAAGAAACGAGGCGGAAGGAGAGGAAGTATTCTTTAAAACGCTTTGACTTTAGCGTGATACCAGCCGAGTTCCGTGCCAGTGTGCTGCTCGGATTAGTCGGACTTCCCTATTCTGTGGTTCTTTCTCTGCAGGATGTCGACTTATCTCTGACAAGCGTGGATGAGCTCCTGGAACGGATTCCCTTCAAGGAGAGCATTTGCAGAAGATGCTTAAATATTACACATTGTGCGTATCTTGACGTCTTCACCAAAGCTCTTCCGCTCAAGGAGAATTCAAGGGCGGAATATACTTTTGCAGTCAATGGAAGGCTGCGGGATGGGTTTGCTTTTGTGACAAGCAACCCGATTTCCTATCTTGTCTATCAGAAGGACCATCACTATGATTTGTCGAGTGATTATGATCCTCTCCTTCCTTGTTTGAATAGGCTAGATGATTCTGTTCCGGAAGCTGTCTTTTCCTTTTTTGTTCCTGGAGAAGACAAACTGAAGGACTATCTCTATGATTATCAGAAGAAAGCACTCGGTAATGCTGAAATCAGCGCTTATGCTTCCGGTATCATTCTTGACACTTATAAGAGAGATAATAAATGTATTCTTAAGTTTATTAACTCAATATCGGAAACAAACTACAGAGACAATCTTATCACTTGTTTTCCGGATGTCTCCAATATCCGGTCAGAAATTCAAGAAAATGTATTCCAGAGCAGGATTGGTTTCTTCACCTTCCTCTACGAGAAGCTTGTTCTGAAGTATGTGGAAAAAGAGAAACGGATAGGTAGATAGTATGAAATATTCCTACGAATTATTTGTAACGGATAAGCGGGCCTGCGATGATACGAAATACGCGTATCTTCTTTCTGGCGCTTTCTATGATTGCTATACCGATGATTTTGAACACTTTTATAGGCCGCTTAGCAACAAAGAAAGCTTGCTTGCAAGAAGGGAATTCTATCAGACTTATCTGAAGAAAGCTCCTTATCCTGTTTTCAACAATTCCTATCAGATTACGAATGGACAGAGTGTTCCTGCTCAAGTATTGTTCCAGGTTCTTGGTCTTCCTATCCAAGTAAGGACGAAACCCGGAAAAGAGAACAACGTAGTTCCTCTTACCTGTGATGAGATTCTCAGCCGGATTACCTTTGATCCTCTTCTTTCTGTAGATAGGAGACAAGGATTATCCAAAGGGGACTTCCACGAACTCTTTACAAATGACTTTGCTTTGATTGAAGGAAGGAACTATCTGATCAGCAAAGGAATCTTCTGCCAGAATCCAGAACTGATTTATGATCCGGAAACACGTCCTTATCCGTATTATCCGATTCATATCTTAGAGGACCGGATTCCAAAGAAGTATCTTCAGGAAAAAGAAACGGGAGCCAAGCTTTTCAGGGACTTTGTTTCTTTCAAGGCTCTTCCTCTCCGGAATGCAGAAGACTATCAGAAATACTATGCTCCCTTGGATCATAGGTCTTTAGAAGAGATGGCACAGCTTGCCTTTCATGTCGATTCGGATAATACCCCAGAAGCGGAATACGAAAGAAATAGTGCTCTTCGCCGCTATTTTGCGGGTCTGATGGGGCGCATCAGGAATGACTATTTCCGTAGGTATTTCCTGAACAGCAATATCTGTGGTTTCACGTCTCTTGATCAGGACCTTGGATTTGACTTCACCTCCGGTAAGCATAGGGCGGTTGGATTGAACTTCACAAGGTATGCTGGTGAGAATAAACGTATCCTTCATACGGAAAACGGAAAAGTGAGGGAAGAATTCCTCCCTGTTTCCTATTCTTTCAGGAAAAAGGACAAGAAGTTGATTGGACAGCAGTTTGATTTTGCTTTTTCCTACAGGGACAAACACCTTGACCTTGAATTTATCCCTGCCTATTTCCTTAAGAGGATGGGAAGGCCATATGCATGCTATCCGTTTGTAAAATACTTTGATTTCTCAAGCGGAGACAGAGAGAGCTTCCTCTCTTTGCTCCCTTTTAAGGACCATATTCTGACAGTGGAGGACTTTGGGTATCCAAAACCTTACATAGGAGAATACGGACGTCTTTTCTTTGATTTCGTTGAATGCGAGGAAGAAAAGAATTTCTATCATCAGAATAAGAGGAGGAAGGCGGGTCTATCTTTCTTCGACCTCACTACGGAGGAGGGAGGAATGGATTTTGCACTCCACTATGATTCCAGTAACAAGGATGTCCTTGCTCTTGTTTCCGGAGATTATGCTTTTTACAGGAAGAACCAGCAGAAGATTTTCGATGAGCTTTGGTATCCATCCTGGGAAGACTATATTTCAAGTCATATCAGCAAGGATGAAAAGATTACGCCTATTACGGAAATCTTCCATGAGAGGAACAAAGGACGTACTTTTTTAGAGGCTTTTACAGTTCTAAAACTTCCAGAGGCAGATAAAGATACTCTTCTCAAAGGCATCTATTACCGAATCAAGTACAGGTTCCTAGGGAGCCTAAAGCACGAGAATTATCATGAGGATTTCGTATCGAAGCCAATCGAACCTGTTGAAATTCGGACCGATGATCTAGAATATCCCTATCTCCGTGCCTATCCTTTTGGTCTTGCTTATTCCAGAGATGGATTCCACTATGAAATCGATAGTAATCTAGCTGAGAGGTTCTCTTACTTAAAAAAGAAAGAGTCTTCTCTTCTCTTTGGTATGGCTATTTCTTCTTATACGGGCGACAGCTATCGATATGGACGTTGTCTCTTTGTTGATAAGCTAGACAGGCTTTTGAAGGATGAAGTCAAGACGATTACTGATGGTCTCTATGATAAGCATTCTTCTTATCTTTATCCTATCTTAGCCAATGATTCTTCTCTTCTTTCTTCCGTAAGGCAATGCTTGGCTAGCAAAGACGGCTACTTCTTATTTTCCAATGGATATGCCAACCGTTATGGGTTTGGAATCCATTTTGACAAGATCCGTGATGAGGATAAGAAAAGGTTTGACTCCTATCATGCAAAGAGGTTTTCTGGGAATCTTGATGCCTTTTTGGATAATCGGTTCTGGACTAGAATCAGGGACGAAATCAATCAAACTAGTTTTCTTCCTCCGCTCTCACAGGGAAGGGACCTGGATCTCTGCTATGTCCCGTTCTTGAAGGGCATTTCCGCTGCCTTGCAGAGGAAATACTGGAGACGGGCTAGGGGATTTACTTTCGATCAAGGATATCTTGGTTCGCTAGAATTTGATGGGCATCAAGTTGCTATCGGAACACGGTTCTTTGCGTTTAAGAGGCCAGATGGCGGATATGCCATTCCTAGAAAAGATAAAGAGGCAGTTGAGTTCTCGGCTCGAATTCTGAAGGAACGTTTCTCTTCTTATGTTTCAAAGAAAGAACAATCGGATAGGTTCCTTCTCTCTGCTTTAGGTCTGCCTCTTATCAGGGATGAACCAAGGAAAGACTTCGATGAGTTTGTTTCTAATATCCGCTATGAGGACATGGATGCAGATACGAGCGATTATCCGACCTATTTTTCTGCTTTTGTCTGTCGAAGAAGCACATTAGATTCCCTTCCTTTCACAACGGAGGCAAATCGTCGCCTGGCCCATAGGGGAAGGTTTATTCTTTATCCTCCTCTTGCGGAAAGTCTTCGGAATTATCTCAATCGGTTTCGTCAAGAAACAAACCCGTATGACTGGGTCTGTATTGAGAATCCAACGGGTGTTGTGAAAGATTTCTTCCTCCCAGATGATGTTTCAATGCAGAGGATGATTGATAACTTCAGGCAAAAGAGCAGCTATGATTCGGATAGTGCTTTTTTCTATAAAGAGCTTTTGCTTTACCTCTATCATGTCTGTCCTGATATTCTAATCCAGATAGCAAATAGCAGGGGCAAGGAAGAGGATCTTTCCAGTACGGAGCTCAGTGCACTTCTCCAAGGATTCCCAAGGAAGAAACCAAGCTTTGTGACTTTGAAGACAGAGCGTGCTTTCCTGAAAGATTTTACGGAAGCTCTTCTGATACGTATTAGGTGGACTGTATCCGATGAAGCCATTAAAGAAAAACACGAAAAAAGTTGAAGAAGAAATAAACCAACTTCATTCGACATAGAATGAGATTGAATAAAAAACAGGGCTCTTTCTGAGCCCTGTTTTCTGTTTTTTATTTCCTGTCTTTTCGAAAGAAAGCGTAGTTCCCAAGAGCAAGAAAGCTAGAAGCGAGAAGAAGGTTGACGATGACGGTCTTTGTTACGAGCGGTGCTGTTCGTCCAAACACAATCTGGTATTGTATTTGTCCGTTGACTAGTATGGCACGCTGGACCTGATCGTAATTGCTTGTGTTTCCGAATACTGAGGTAATCCTGTTCCTGGTTCCTCCTCCGAAGGCACTGTTTTGATAAGTAGGGAAGAATTCAAGGAAAGGATAGACGTTCCAAGGAGTCGTTGCGTTATAAGAGTAATTATGGATACTGACAACTCCGTTTACGATGCTTGTGAACCTTGTTCCGATGAGGAAGACGCCAACTGGAATCAAGAAACCAGCACGGCTCTTGACCCTGTAAGCGATGGACATCCTTAAGGAGAACCTAAAGAGAAGGATTAGGAAGAAAGCGAAGCAGATGAGGGGCAGGCTTCCGGTTGGTTTCCTTGTGCTTGGATAGTAGTTCTCTGCATAAGGGAAGACGTATCCCATAATCAGGACGATGAGCATCCTGATGATGTACCTTCCAAGGAAGAAGAGGAAGGAGAAGAGGATTCCGCTCCAGTAAATCAAAGTGCGTGACTTTCCAGCTAAGCACCTGTTCCGGAATGTATGGTTGCTCCAATCGGTTGTGACGAAGAAATAGAGAAGTAGCAAAGTGATGAGCCAATAAGTATTCGATGGAGATAAGAACCTTGTGAACCTGGAACGTCTTGAGAATAATCCGGTATATTCCACTGTTGTGCCTTGTCTTTTGTAAGCGTTGATGGTCTTTACGTTCCTTGAACCAATTCCAATGGTAGCAAGGAGTACAAGTCCAATCCTGACAATCCTGACAATCCAGATGGCTTTCGTCTTCTTCAGACGGAAGAGGTATGTTCTCAGTAAGTCTTTCATTTCCTGTCTCCTATCAAGCGGAGGAAGTGGTCTTCCAAGCCGTTTTCCTTGCTTTCGAATCTTGTCAGAAGAAGCTGGTTCTGAATCAAGAGATTCAGGAACTCGGTCTGGTCATTGACGTTATAGATATCTAAAGCATCGTTGTTCTCCGTGACAGAATATCCTTTGTCCAGCCTGAGCTGCCTTGCTTTCTTATTATCATTGGTGCTGATAATGTACCGATGATGGGAGGAGTTCTCAAGACTGGTGGCTGAGATTTTTTCAAGTAGCTGTCCTTTATCAATAAAGAGATAGGAAGTCGCGAATTTGGATAGTTCCGATAGGATATGAGAAGAGATGATCCTTGTTGTCTTCTGCTCCTTGTTCCTTTTCAATAAAAGCTCACGAATCTGACGGATGCCTTCTGGATCCAGTCCGTTGGTCGGCTCATCTAAAATCATAAGCTCCGGTTTTGATATCCTGGCTATTGCGATGCCAAGACGCTGCTTCCTTCCTAAAGAATAGTTTCCGGCAGCTCTTGGAGAGTTATACCTTCTGCCTAATCCGACATATTCCATCTGACGCTGGATGTATCCAGATTTGTCGGCATCTAGCCTTCCATGAAGGATGCATGCTGCCATCAGATTGTCTTTTCCGGTCCTAGAGTTGTAGATGGCAGGATGCTCGATCCTTGCCGAGACTCTGCCAAGGTTCTTACTCAGATTTGTTTCTCCGAAAAGAGTGAAACTGCCTTCGGATGGCTTTGCAATGCCGGTAAGCAAACGAATCAGGGTTGTCTTTCCCGCTCCGTTTTTTCCAACCAATCCAACAATTTCACCTTTTTCGACGGAGAATGTTGCATTGCGGAGAACCCACTTACGGCCATAGCACTTTCCAAGCTTCTGTGTCTGGACAATTGCTTCCATATCTGTGCCTCGCTTTCTTGAAATTATAGCATACAAATACTTTTTCCATTCTCTGTTTCCATTGCTTTGTGCTTTAACTGCTCTAAGCAAAGAAAAAAGGGGCTGTTTAAAAACCTAGGCTGAAAAGTCCGGGCCGGCAGCCCTTTTTTTCATATCGTTCTCTGCTTTAGAGCTAAAGGCTGACTTTTCTCCTATAGGCACAGATATCGATGAGCTGCACAGAAGAGTTATAGACTTCAAACTGATGATCGATTGAATAATCCGTATACGTGTAATCTCCATCCCACCATTTTATCCACCCCTCTTCCTGGTCCAGAGTAGGAAAATAAGGCAGCAGGTCGTTATAGGTTTCGTTTTCTAAGACAACAATACGAAGAACCTCCGCATTGTTTTCCCTGAATCTCAGGAAATGGGTCTTATCATCCTCCTGGACGATTTTGATATCGTCCGGCTTACGGGCAGAAGTGTCTGGATGGCATGCAGTCAGATAGAAGGAAAACAAGGCGGCAAGAATTACTGCAGATAATATTTTTGTCTTTTTCATTTAGTTTCTCCTATAAGATCTGTCAGGGTTTTAAGACAGGTCCGTTTGGACCATCCCTCCAGTTTTCTTCGAATAAGGAAGGCAGCTGAAGCAGATTAAGATTATCTTTTCGATAGCAGTTGCTCTTCTGATGTCCGGCTACCGATTGTTCTTTTATCGCTTTGTAATAGCAGTTCGAGAACTCTCCGTCCACTTCTGTCCCCGCAATATAGCCAAAGGTATTCCCCTCTTTGTTTGTGCTCACATCATAGACAAGGCACATCGATAGCTTGGGCTTTGTTTCGGAGTCCTCGCCATTTCTTTTCGGACTCCTATTTCCGGCAATTCCTCCTAAAGAGAACCTAATTTTTTCGGAATTATAGATATTCAGTTTACTTAGGCTCACATAGGATTCAGAAATCTTTGCACCGGATAGATTACCGACAATACCGCCGATGTTCCTGCTTCCTTTTCCGCTTTGAGCGATCCCGTAAATGTTTCCGCCGCTAAAGAACGAATGCTCGATAAGACCTTCCGTATAACCGACAAGTCCGCCGACATTCAGTTCGCTTCCTGCCTTCTCAAGACTAACAGGAATACGGATAGCTGAGTTGATCACCTTACAATTGGAGATGACTCCCGCATTGAATCCGGTCAGAATCCCCGCAGAAAGACGAACATCGTCACTCATAACATCAATCAGTCCATTAGGAAGACAGACGATTTTGTTCAAAGTGAGGTTTTTGATTGTACCATCATTTCTGCCAAACAGTCCCCTATAAGGAAAGCCGTTATCGAAACTATTTACTTTCACCGTACAGTTGGTTATGGAATGGTAATTCCCATCGAATATGCCTTCGAAGGCCGAGGAGGTGCCAGAACCTCCGGTATCGATTTTTTCTCCTTCCAGATCGATATCGCTGGACAACTGATAATAATGGTCCGAATCGGAAAAATCAGATAGAAAAGAAAGAAGATCCCGTTTACTATTAATCAGATAAGGCTGCTGCTCGGTTCCGTAACCGCCGCTATAGAATTCCTTTTTAATTTTGACGGTCAGTTCATACGCCTTCCTACCGTTGATTAATAATTCTATACAGAATTCTGCGCCGGTTGTTCCGCTTTTAATATTGAGAATATCCCCATCTAAGGTAGCGAAAGACTGGGGAGACAGCCGCAGCTGATAGTCGCAGTTTTCGGAATTGCTCGTAACCAAATTGCTTAATTTCACCTTAACCGAAGAGTTTTCAGGAAGATTAATCGTTGAGGATTTCGGCGTGATATTTACTTTTGTTCCATGAGAGACATAAGATAAGGAATCGAAATATCGGCAAGGGACATTGAAGGCATTGCACTTCTTAGCATAGCTTTCATAACACCTGTTATCAAACGCCTTTTCTAATAACGGAATCTGTTCTTCATAGGTGGATTTATCTAACAGCTCCCATACCGGGACAGCATTTTCTGCAGAAACGATTTTAAGTGCTACTCCATCGTTGTTAAACGAATTAGTCCACGCTTCATAAAGGAATCCGGAAGAGGTGCCTGTTCCGAATTGGGTCTTATATTGAAACAGATCAGATGCCGAAGCAGCTCCGTTTATCTCTCCTCCATAGGAGTGGTAGTTCAATTTACTATAGTAATGAGAACTTGTGCTGGAATTAGATTCATAAGAAGACAGATTGACAGAACCATCAAGCTTCGCTTCGATTTTGGCTGTATCCACGATTACATTTAAAGAGGAAGCAACACTCTTTTCCGAATCAGACAGCTCATAAGATGCATCCTTAGTAAAGTATTTGCTGATCTCGAGCTTTCCGCCAAGAATATAGGTGCTGTAAACATGGGTTCCGTATTTTCTAAGGAGTGCCTTGGCGGAAGTAACAGAATCTACGGAGTTTAATTCCCGCTCAAATGGGCCAGTCAACGCATGGCTAAGCATGCCGTTATTCCAATCGATATTGACAATATATTTCTGGGCAAGCCAATAATAATATTGATAGTCTTCTATCTGCTGTTTCCAATTTTCGGTCTTTGCGTTGGTATCAAATTTTCCATAGACATCTGTGGTTACTCCGGAAATGTGAACATTGGCATCTACGGAAGTAGAAAAGGTAGATGAATATTTTTTAGAAAAATTATATGCTGAGGTAGCTTCGATGCTGTTTGCATAGGTGTCAACATCCTTACGGGCTGAAACCGCATTGATAAATGCTTCATTCGTCGAGTCGAAAATCTGAGGGTTTCGATTATCCTCGAAGGTATTGGTATCCGAAGCATCGATTGCCGTTGCCAGAAGCGAATAATAATTCGGGCTATCTAGCTGGGCTGCTTTTTCGACTAGCACCTGCTGAGTGGCTGGGAATCCGACAAGAAGAAGTCCGGCAACTGACCTCGTCAATAATTTAATCTGTCTGTTCTTCATATATACTCCTATCTATCGTTAGTCATCCTGTTTTTTCTGTTCTTATCCAAATTCGGGAAAACGGAATCAATGAAACGAAAACCCGGTCTCTAATGTGCTAGTGCCTATTTGGCCGTTGACGCCAATCGTAGTACTAAGCTTCCCGCATTTAAAGAAAGCAGTGCACTTCCTTGCCTGACATGGCTGATTCGCTTTCCTTTTAAAGGAAAATGAAAAATTATGGACTAAGGTATCGGATAAGACAAAGTCCCTCTTTCCAAATTCTTTGACTTTGTATTCCAGTCCATCCTCTTCTTTTTGCTTTTCCTCTTTTTCATATGGTTTCCTGATTCCAGAAGAAAAGTCCAGAGCCGAATAACATTCAGAGTGCGGGAAATGAACAGCAAACGAAACGCTCTCTTCCTTGCTGATGTTCTTATGAATAGAAAAATCAAATCCGATAAATAAAGGCTTATCCTTTTCAAAATCCGTCGTCGCTAGTCTGCTTTTCCTCTCGCAATCAGAATAAAAGCTTAGCTCTGCGCTAATTTCAACGTCTGCTTTCTCTTCATAGTGAACGCCAGGAATCCATGCTAGCCATTTCGGGCCATTGCAGGAAGCAAGGCTGAATAACGCTAACGTCAGAACAGCCAGGGAAGTGATTTTTTTCATTTTGTTTTTTCCTCCTTATTATCATAAGTAAACTTAACTTTCTTAAACCAATCTGTGTCTTGCAGACTAAGTATCTTTTTTCCTTTTTTTGTTTTAAACTCACAACTCCTCTCTTTTGATACATAAGCGCTGATTTTCCCTTGATAGCTTCGGCTGACTTGAATCCATGGATAGCTGTATCTGATCTTGATGTCGCCATAGAACGGGGCAGATTCAAAATAGCCATTAACGTATGAAAGAATGTTAGTGCACCTAATCATAGGCAGAGTTTCCCCTTTTCCGAAGGCTGAGGAAATATTGTCGAATAATTCTTGTTCCCTTGTGACTTTTCCATTTAAATAAGGGAAAACCTGATCGTCCTGAGAGTTCTTCCAAGTAGGATTCTTGTAAATAGCACACCCCGTAATCACTATGATTTTTGGCTTGATGCACTTAAAAAGGCTTTGACTGTTCTCCTTATTGCTCACGCTTCCATGATGTGAAGCTTTAAAAACAGTAACATTTGATAGCCTATCGGTGCCAGTATAATATCGGAGCAAACCATCCTCTCCATTACCACCTAGATCACCAAGTCCAAGAAATTTAAAACCCTTTCCCACAATTTCAAAACAAACCGAAATATTATTCGCATCCTGGCTATTAAAACCATGTCTAAAGACATAATAATAGTGCCAATTATAAAGGATGCGTAATTCATATTTTCCAAATTTAAAAAAGAAATAATATCGTTTCCTTTTTTCGTCATCGGCAGAGGATCCGTTAGGAAGTGTATCAGATTTCAATTCGCCCTTTTCCTTTGGAGAGGACTTAGTCTTGCCGTATTCTGCATCCTTTGTGAATTTTATTCTTTTCCCATCGCGATTCGGAGTATCTTCACTTAAAATAAAGTCGCTTTCCTTCAATCCTTGGTTTTCCTTTGAATTTAAAGCTTTTTGAATGCGTTTAATCACATTCTCAGGCCTACCTTCATCCTTATTTTCCTTTTTCACATCAGAAAACAAAGCGGAGGCCGGACAATAAAGTGTACCCTTATTTATCAGTTCATTTCTTTTCTTTACATAAGCTTGATAAATGCTGGAGCCAATCAACCGCTTTTTTTCGTCAATCTTGGAATCACTGAGGCTTTTTACAAGTCCGCTATCAAAATCAATCAGATATTTTATTTGTTTGAGCTTTTTCTCTTGCCCGTTTTCCTTAGATTCCTTTGGGTTCTCGTGGCTAGTAGTTTTTTCCTCTTTTTGGTGCTGTTTTTTGCCTGGAAAAGCATCAAATACCCCCCCGCAACAACCAGAGAAGCAATGTGGTCGAAGTCGGCGTGTGTAACAATCCTGTAATCTAAAACCCCATCATTACTAACAAAAGAGGGCATTTTTTTGAGGATCTTTTCCTGTGTTTCTTTCATTACACCGTCTATGTCGCAAAAGTCATAGTCTGAATTAATATGAGAAGAGGCATGAATATCAAGCCGATAGCCCCCATCAACAAGAAGTTCAGTATCACCGGATTTTATCCTATAGCAATCCGATGAACCAATAGTGTTTGTTTTCCTGTTTTTCTTTCTGTCAGGGCCGCAATAGTCACTGCCATTCTCATCAACCTTATTTTCATTGTCGAAGAAAATTACAGAGACATCTTTTTTGTTTCCGTTTCCATTAAAAAACCGGCTTCCGCAATCTTCTGTGTCATAAGTCAATAGAGATAAAGGAGCAGAGCATCCTGAAAGAGAAAAAATGGCTATAAGGATAACGGCTAATCTCTGAATTCTCTTTAATACCATATGTTTTCAGTACAAATGATGTTCATTTCTTATCGTTATAGGAATCCTCATGTCTGATTGGGACATTCCTCTAGATTTCCACGAGTGCTCTATGCACAGCATAGTTTTTTGCAAGAAGGAAATGAAAATCATAAATAGTTTAGTCCTAAACTCATTAAATTGAAACTAAAAATAAACAGAAACTAGTAAGAAACAGAAAAAGGTAAATCGGTATTATTCCTTTTTCATTTTTGCTTGCCTACCTAAGGTTATCCTTCCGTTTCCTTTTCAATCGTGTTTAGTTCCTAAGTTCGGTATAGGAGTGCCTGTAATAATCGCAGGCGTTCCGGATTTCGTTTTCATAAGTATGGTTGTGTTTATCATAAACACCGACCACTGTGAATCCGGCTTTCTTAGCCGTTACGATAGCAGGAAGAATGTCCTCGAAAACTAGGGTTTCTTCTACTTTCGCATGCCTTTTCTCAGCTAGCCTTAGATATATCTTAGGCTCCGATTTTTTGGAATTGATGTCATTGACGTTCCTAGCAAAATCAAAGTAACCTTCCCTCTGGTTCCGAATCAGGCACGGCCTATAGAGTTCTCTTTTGTTTGTGGTTGCCAAGGAGAGTATGTATCCTTTGTCCTTAAGCTGTTTCAGGAACTCTTTTACATTTGGCTTAGCAAGGATTTCCTTTTCGTAAGCCTGTCTTGACCAGTCTAGCCAGAGAGACGCAATCTCTTCTGGGGTTTCTGTCAAATGGAATCTGTTTTTGGTATAAACTGCCCTTTCCATGAAGGAAAGGTGAGAAATGCATTCTACATAATCGGCGGGCATTTTCCTGTTATGGAGTGCAAAGAACCGGTTGTCAATGTCACCCCACATTCCAAGGGAATCGACAAGGGTTCCATCCCTATCGAAGATAACTGCTTTTTTGTTTTTGAATAATTCTGTTTTTTGCATATGATAATTATAGTGATTTTCATCAATTTTCTGTATTTCTTCGTAAGATATTTGGTTTTCGTTTTATAATCTAATTGTTATGAACTACGTTTTCTTTGATATTGAGTGTGCAAACTGCATCCATGGTGAAGGAAAAATCTGCTCTTTCGGTTTTGTAAAAACTGATGAGAACTTCAATGTTATTCAGGAACACGACCTATTAAGGAACCCAGATGCTCCTTTCCTTCTTGGAAATGCCAAGACCGGAAAAGGAATTACTCTCGCTTATCCTCTGTTCCGTTTCCGGGAATCTCCGATTTTTCCGCATTACTATAAGCAAATCCGTAAGCTTTTGACGGATCCAGATACTCTTTGCTTTGGTTTTGCTGTGAACCAGGATGCTTCCTTTATTTCCTATTCCTGTGCTCGTTATCATCTTCCTTACATTGATTTTAAGTTCTTTGACATCCAGGAATTTGAAAAGCGGTTATTCCATCGTAAGAACGCGAGCGGATTGCAGTCTCTGATTGAGCAATACGGAGAAGGTGCCTTTACCTATCACCGATCCGAAGATGATGCTTTGAGGACTAGGGAAGTCTTTAAACATAGGGTTAAGAACCTAGGTCAGACCGTAGAACAGATCTGGAATCGATATCCGGAATGTATCAATGATACAAGGACTCTGAATGCTCATATCCTAGAACAGAAAAAAGCACGTCTAGCAAAACAAAGAAGGATCCTACGGATGAATAATTTCTATTCTTTGCCTTCGCCGAATGCAAACATTAACTGCTATTCCAAGCTCCTGTGGGGAAAGAAGTTCTTTTTTACCACAAAGGTTCTGAAGAATCAGAAATGCAGGGATATCCTTTTCCAGAAGAGAGACAGGTTCTTTAAGAAAGGTGGTACCTTGGTTAAAGATTATCCAGACGCCGATTATGTTGTGCTTCATTCAAGTGCAGATAAGGAACGGGCACAGAACGAACATCCAGAAGCCTCATTTATCACTTTTGACGAAATAAGGAAAGAGATAGGATAAGGCATAATATCCACCATTTGTTCTTTTCTATTTTGCCTCGAATAAGAGAATTATTCTGAAAAACAATTTAATTTATTGCCTTGTTGCGATAAAATACTACCCAGACAGCGAATTAAAGAATAGGAAGCTGTCTTTGGATTCAGCGTGATTTCGATGCCTTTACTGGTTGATATTTTTTCTTTAAAGGTATTGTAATCGCTTTCAATTCCATTTATAATTTAATTGCAAGGAAAAATCTTATGGCTACATTCAAAATCAAAGTTACCAATATCGGCGGTCTTACTTCTCGTTCCAGCGCAGAATTAGTCGAAGAGGCTAATCACCATAAATGCGAAGTCATCAGGAAATTAGAGGATGGCGAAGAATGTGATCTGAAATCTATCAGGAATGTCTTCGGCGTTCATCCAATTCAGCAGGGTGAGATGCTCACCATTGTCTGCACTGGTGATGACGAAAAAGAAGCTGTTGAAGGATTCCAGCGTCTTTCTGAACAGTACAGCTTCTAATACACTGACTTCCATTGGCCAAGTGGAATAGATGATTCGGTGCCGGTCAGGGATGTTGATGGGAAGAGATGAGAAGATATGAGATGGTTGATACGATAAGTTGTGAGCCGAGATGTTTTCTGTTACGAGCTGTAGACGAGGTCTAGATTAACCCCCTACTTTTGTTTCGACGGAGGAATATGGGAAGTACCCTTTCGAATCCGATGACGCATTGGTTGGCGCGCTAACCTCACCTTCATCTTAATCAAAATAAAGGGAAGCCGACGGGCTTCCCTTTTTGTTAGTTTTCTAATAACGGACTGAATAGATTATTGATTACCTGGTAGTTCTTCTGTTTGAACGGATACCTTCCTTTTATCGCATAGTAAGTGTGATTGCTGAACTGGATGTTCAAGAAGAATTTGAGGGAATAATCGTTCTGCTTATCCTCATACAGGAAGGCACGGAACTCATCATCATCGCGGATGCTCCTGATTTGATTTAATTCCTCTTGGAGCTGCTTGATTTCCTCTTGAGAAAGGGGACGCTTTCCCTTTTTGTTGTCTAAGATCCAGTTCTTTCCTTGGACTTCAATTTCTAAGAAGTCAATTGTTTCTACTGAATTCGGATTCCGTTTCCAGAAATCAATACAACTAATCTGCGGCATTTCCATCCTCTGTTTCGAAGAATTGATCAAAGATCCTTGGAAGGATTTTGAAATAAGGCGGGAAACGATTTGTGCCAGTAAAGGTCTTTCCGGGCAGAACGGCGAGCGAGAAGCTAAGGCGGATCTCGTATTTCTCATTTCCGCTTGGGAGCAATAGTCCAAGAAGTTCTTTGTCCCAGTCTAGGATATATAGCTTACGGAAGAGAAGGGTCTTAAGTTCTGGATAAATGGATGCAATGTTCCTTGGTTCATAAGGTTGCCTCCTTCCGCTCTTGTCGATGGTAGAGGCTTTTAACCAAACCTTATCATCACTCTCCTTATGGATCGTAATCTGTTTGGTGAAGCCTTCTTTATCGGTATGGGTGAAGAAAAAGTCGGTGAGATTGTTTTCGTATTCCTCTAAGGTTTTACCATCATCGACTCCGAAATCCTTATGACAATCTAAGCATTCAAAGCCATGGGTTCCAAGCTTCTTGTCCCTGAATGGCTGAGTGTTGTCTTTTCCACAACGCGGGCATATTTCGTTCATAATTGATCCTCCTTTTTCCTATGACAGCTTTCTAAGAGCTGATTGGTTTCCTCTTCGGTTAACAGGCGTGTTTCTTTCCTAGGCAGATCTTTCAGCTCAATCGGACCGAAACGGACACGCTCTAATTCGGTCACATCATAATTATAGTGTCCGAAAATACGTTTGACTTCATGGTACTTACCTTCGTGTACCGTCAGGTAAGCATGGTAATCATCGATGATTTCCAGCTTGCTCGGTGCTGCGATTTCACCTCTGCCGATATCAATCTCCCGATTGAATAAATCCGGCAATGTCGGTCTTAGAAGATGGTTTACCGTAACATAGTAGGTCTTTTCGACTCCGGTCTTTGGAGAGGATAGTCTTGCGTTTAAGACTCCGTTATCGGTAAGCAGCAATAATCCAGTGGTATCCTGGTCTAATCTTCCGACCATTCTCAGTCTTTTCCGGTATTGATCTGGAATCAGGTTCCTGACAGAAGGATAGTTTTCATCAATCCTTGAGCACCTGTATCCTTGGGGCTTATTGATCCTAAGCACCATAAAAGGAACGTTCGGAATCTCGAGTCCGTTGACTTCAATCCGATCGTTTCCGCTTATTTCTGTATCGTATTTTGAGACAAGGACTCCATTGACTTTGACTTCCCTGTTCCGGAGGTATTTCTTAACGGATCTTCTTGAACCGTATCCATTGATGGAGAGGAACCGATCTAATCTCATATGGTTGATTTCTTTCTTTGAATTAATTCTTTGGCCTGTGGGATGACTAGAATGATGGAAATGAAGAACCTGGTAAGGGGAACGCAGATCCTAGTTATGATCTGAGCTGTTTTGGAGATATTGGAGGCGAAGGCGTCTCCTTTCAGCTGGAATCCGAAGCTAAAGATAAAACCTGCTAGGAGAATTGCGGCTTTCCTTGCCAGCTGTTCTGGCTTTGCCTCTGTTCTTGCCTTGGCTAGGTATCCGGTTGTACTTCCGACTCCCCTTGCGATAAGGAGGAAGATAGAATAAACAATCCTTCCTTTTAGTCCGGTATAAACACCTTCACGCCTTATGTTTCCTAATGGAATCAATGTGGAAGATAGATAGAAGAGACTGGTTGTACCAAGTCCAAGATAACTAAAGAAGAAGAAACCGATTGTAAAGAACCCGAGAAGAATATATTTTCCTGATTTTTCTGTTTCTCCGAAAGTTGGTTCTTTGACAAACCTTAGTGCAAGACAGAGAGAAAAGAAAACAACGAATAGGATCAGAGAATTAATCAGCTCTTTCTTGTCTTTTTTCTCAGAGAAGAACTTTATGATTGTGATTCCGAGAAGCGGGATGGTAAAGACACCAATTCCGATTGTGATAGCAAAGTGGAAATTATCGTTTAGATAAGTGAATGGAACTGCAAAAATCAAAAGAGAAGAAATGGCTCCACCGAGATAATAGGTCCAATTGCTCTTTAGGTAGTGGAGTTCTTTGTGCTTTGCACCAGTCTCGACTCTCAGTTCTGTTTTCCTGTCTTCTTTAAAGGTATCCACGTCCCTGAAAGGGAGGATGGCAAAGACATAGATCATCCTTCCTTTGAGAAACAGGAGAATATAGTCTCCGATGGTTTTCTTTTCTGTATTATTCATTTGTTCTATTATATCGGATTTTCTTACTTTTGACTTTCTAGTCCTTTATTCTTTTCTTATTTCTGCTAGAAAGCCCTTTTCTATTCTTCTTCGTAAGGTAAAGGATAACGCTTGTTCAAATCGGCGACTTCTTTTTTAACCTGATCTTGGATAGAAAGAGAGTCTGGATTCTTCAAAATGAGTCCGATGAGATGACCGACTTTATCAAAGTCATCCTCTTTGTATCCACGGGTTGTCCTTGCCGGAGTTCCAAGACGTAAGCCAGAAGCATAAGCAGGCTTTTCTTTATCTCCGGGGATTGCATTCTTGTTCGTGGTGATATTGACTTCTTCTAGTAGCCTTTGTGCTTTTAATCCGGTAAGATGGCAGGTTCCCCTGACATCCACCAAGATAAGATGATTATCGGTTCCACCGGTAATCAAGGAAAATCCTTCTCTCTTAAGGGATGAAGCTAAAGCTTTTGCGTTTTTGAGAATCTGATGGGTATATTCTTTGAATTCTGGTTTCAGATCCTCTCCGAAGCAGACCGCTTTGGCTAGAATCGTGTTTTCCAAAGGACCGCCTTGCCTTCGTGGAAACACGGCTTTATCGATTTTCCTTCCTAACTCTGCATCCTTAGAAAGAATGAGTCCTCCACGAGGACCTCTGAGTGTTTTGTGAGTTGTTGAAGTGACAACATCTGCATAGGGAAGAGGGGAAGGATGATCGCCAGTTGCGACAAGGCCTGCAATGTGTGCCCTATCCACAAGGAGCAAAGCATTGACTTCATCCGCAATTGCCCGAAATTCCTTGAAATCGATGAATCGAGGATAGGCGCTTGCTCCACAGATAATCAGCTTCGGAGAAACTTCTTTGGCGATTCTTCGTACTTCATCGTAATCGATGAGACCTGTTTTCTCATTCACGCCATAGGAAAAAGAAGTGTATTCTTTACCGGAAAAATTGAATCGGTATCCGTGACTAAGATGGCCTCCGGCATCGAGTGCCATGCCTAGAATCTTATCTCCGGAATTTAATAGAGCACTATAGGCTTCCCTGTTTGCTTGGGTTCCGCTGTGTGGCTGGACGTTTGCATAGGCACAGTGAAACAGTTCCTTGGCGCGGTTTATGGCAAGCCTCTCTCCTTGATCGATATACTGACAGCCACCATAGTATCTTTTTCCTGGGTAACCTTCTGCGTACTTGTTGGTGAAGATAGAACCGTTTGCTTCTCTTACTGCATTGGATACATAGTTTTCGCTAGCAATTAGTTCAATGTTTTCTTCTTGACGTTTTCTTTCGCAAAGAAGAGCTTCATAAGCTTCTTTATCCTGCCTTAATTCTTTATTATCAATCATCTGTGTATACTCCTTCTTTGTCTTTTAGTTTATCATAGAAGGCAGAAGTTATAAGAAAGAGGATAGAATTAAATGATTAAGAATATCGGAAAAGAACTCTGGAACAGAAGGAAAAACAAACAGGCTTATCCTTGTTATCTTCTTTTTGCCTTTTCTGTTTACTTTCTTTTTTCCTATTTTCTTCCTTTTTCGTATTCTTATGGAAAAGGACATCTGCAGGATATATCCGGATTCTCTATGTTTACCTTCCGGCAAGCCGAAGGGTATCTAGCAAGGACTGCGAATAGGAGGCTTATCTCTTATGTGGCAGCAGGTCTTATCCTCTTTGTTTCTGTGTTAGCGGTGTTATCCAAGAGAGAAATCAAGAAACGCGCGAATATCCTTCTTGTTCTTCTCTTTCTCGTTCTGATTGCTGGTCAGATTGGAAGGATTACGGAGAGGAATGCCTTTGGAAATACGAACGTCTATCCTCATTTCAATAGGATTATCCAGATAATCCTCTCCTCGCTTGTCTTTGTCTCCTATCTGGTTTGGGTTATTCTTCTAAAGAAAGGCAGAAAAGAGTAGTTATATATTTTCCTAGATGCACTCATTTTGATTTTACGAATTTTATCTTTCTGCCCTATCTTAATTTACTTTCTAAAATAGAAAGTTGTCTTGCCTTTTCCTTCTTTACCGATGACACCTTCTTGAACCAACACGTTTGGGCGGATATTCGCCTGTTTTTATTTTGAATTAGGCGATTTATGTTAATTTTAGGCGAATACACTAAATTGTCATCTTATTTTGCCCGACAACAATGTCTTTCTCTTTTTTGCGTATCAGAAAAAGTCTTGCCGTCAAGTTAAAAAATATCTACTTCTTATTTCTTCTTTAAGTCTTCAATATATTCTTCATTGCAGCATATCTTCTTCAAATTTTCTCGTTTTACAATCCTTTTAATAAACACCTAATAGGAGAAGGAATGACTAGCGATACAAGAATTCCTTCTGCTTAATCAACAATTAAATGATAATGCTTAAAACATAATCGGCAATATGTTTAAGAAATTGTTTGTTTAAATAGCAAAGTGATTTTTCCAATCATCTGGGAAATTTAGCCGTTTAATATCAATAGAAGAATATCGGGATACAAGATTAGTTAGCTTATGTGCAAAATCATGCCAAACTTCATCAGATGGTCTTAGATACTTTATAGCTAATATTGTTTGATAAACCCCATTGTATTTTGGAGCAGGAAACAAGCGGTCAGCTTCTAATATTTCGGGTGTCGTATTTAATGCACGATTATATATTCTTCCATTGTGTGCACAAATATTTCTTAAAACAACACATGATCGAATCCAAGAAACCAGACGATTTTTAGATGGCTTGACTTGATTTCCAGATTTGGCTGAATACGTATAGGATTCGGCGATTTTAGAGAAAGGCAAATCAGGACCAGTCTTTAGGTTTTTTATCCTTTTGGACAAAGTCCCAAACGACATAATTTCAGCAGCTGCCCAAACAGGTATGTTCCCCTCATGTTTATCAAAATTATGTTTTATAAACACATCACTGGAACGAGCGATTTCTTTAGAAAGAGAGCTAATATTAGTCCAATAGTTCCTTTTATCTTCAAATATTGCTGGATCATATAGAATTAATGCATCGTCTTTTTTATAGGTGAGCAAAGCGTTAACAAAACGGCTTCTTAATGAAATCTCAATTGCTGAAAGAATACTAAACAGCAAATGAGATAGTTCAGCATCAAAATTATAAATAGATACAATGTCACTGAATTTTGTTCCTTTTTTATACTCTTTTTTACTATTGTCGTAGAATTGGAAACAATATCCACGAAACCGATAATATTCTACTGCTGACAAAAATTCAGTTGCCTCTTCTTCGGATTCAACCACCCTTTTTGCCGACTTTAATTCCTCAATCTGCTCATTGATTGAAAGAATATGTTTATTGTAAGACCGCATTTAAAATTCCTCTTAAATAAAAAAGTCTCACCGGGTTGCGCAAGCTATAAGGATAGCTTTAAGCGTGGTGAGCTCTGTCACGTATATAATACAGAACAAGTCTTACAAAAACAAGAGGAAAATTAAAAAATGTTCTGTACTTCGAAACCTGGATCGATTAGGGATATATTATCAAAGAGGACCGGAATTGAAAAGAGCTAGAAAATCTAAAAAACCTTGGTTTGCACATGGGGTCAGCAAAACACTATGAATCAGGGCTTATTTGACATCAGTTCTCGATAGCTAATCACTTTGTGAGTCGTAACTGCCATTTCAGGCAGGCCTTTTATTGCCCCTGAACTTCGTTATAATGATTGAACATGAAAGAAAACAGTTTGCACCAGTTCTGAAGTTTGTCTTCACTGTCGAATTTTAAAGACATGCTCTGCAATGTGTGCGGACTCGAAAAATAGTTTCTGTCTTGCTTTTTTGTTCTTTTTGGTGGTTTGTCTAGATTGGCGGGAGAGCGATGACAAACCACGTTTAGAAATCAATCTCCCGCCGACACATATTCTATTGATGCTAGCCGTCTAACTAGAATATTTTACTCATCTGGCTAAAGTTACTTCATGTGCAAATCAGTATTGCAGAAAATTGAAAAGAAGGCTTATCGCCTTCTTAGTCAATCTTTGAACGAACCCAATTTGCAAAGGAATCATAGCTGATTTTTCCTGCGGCAAGACCTAAGAACTCTCGTATCGCCTCCTCATCATCGAAGGAAAAAGGAATCCCGTTTAGCTTAAGGCCAACTGTGAGGACATAGGCCCCAATCCGCTTGTTCCCATCGAGGAACGGATGGTTCCTTACTAATCCAAATGAAAGACGGGTGAGCTTGTCAGCATGATGTTTTCCTTGCTGAACCAAAAGCTCATTTGGCCAGTTTCTTGTAAAGTTTTGGATGTTCGTTATAGGCTTCTTCCGCAGCCTTCATGAGTTCAGAGCGACTTGCATATTTCATTTCCTGCTTCTTGGCGGGTTTGAAAGGGATTGCCTGCTCCGCAATTGCCTGATGGAGGAACATGTTGATGGCAGAACTCAGGTTGAGTCCTAAATCGTTGAAGAGAACTTCCGCCTGCTTCTTGACATCCTTATCGACTCTTACAGTGATGTTTACGTTATTCATTTTAAAAAACCACCTATGGATATTATATCTTAGAAGGAAGATACACTAAAGCTAATACACATACAAAATATGTGCAATGTAATGCAATAATAATTTTGAAACTAAAACAGGATACGGAGCTGGCGCAGTTCGCCTCAACTCCTCTCCGACCAAGGCCGGTAGCGGGAAACCCACATGACGATTTCAGACGCGCAGAAAAGGGAGATTACTTAGATGCCGGCTTAAGAATCGAGATGTATCTTCTCAGACGTTCAGTTAGGTATTTGGCGAAAAGCTTTGCCATTGCCTTTGGCGAATTCGTTCTGGCGTATGAGTCAAAAGCATCGTAATAGGCTTTTCTATCCGTGAATTTGATGTCAATTGGAGGGTAACCGAGTTTCATGAGCTCCAGGTTGACGATGAGCCGGCCTGTTCTGCCGTTGCCGTCGATGAAGGAATGGATGGACTCGAAACGCAGATGGAACAATGCAATTTTCGTAAGAAAGTCATCCTGATTGTTCGCCTGATACCATTTGAGAAGCTCCTGGACTTTCTCGGGAATCAACACGGGCTCTGCCGTCTGAGTCTTAGCACCGGAGATGTAGATCGGAACGCTGCGGTACACCCCTCTATGTTGGATGTCTCTTCCCAGAACCAGGAAATGAATCTGCTTGATAACCCATTCGGAAAGAGGCTCTTTGTCCTTCACGAGTCTGGAGACGAAGTCGAAAGCTTCTTTATGTCCGACGACGTCGAGATGGTCTTTCAGAGGCTTCTTGTTGATAGTCAGCCCATGCAAGACGAGATCCGTTTCATGGAGAGTAAGAGTGTTACCCTCTATGGCATTGGAGTTGTAAGTGTATTCGACGGCGAACTGGTCGTTTAACGCTTTGACTTCATCAGGGGCGAGGGGATGAAGCGACTCGAGCTCTTGCTTCAGCTCAGCGATGGTGGAAAGAACGCCTTTGGCGGATTCTCTCCCATCTACGGGCTTCTTGGCGTCGCTTGGGATTCTCCACGTCTTGCCCTCTAGGACGGCTCCGTCAATCTTGCCACTGCGGCAAAGCGTTCTGATTCGTCTTTCAGAGATTCCCCATCTTTCTGCAACTTCTTTTGTTCCGATATACATATATAACCTCTATCGGTACTAATATATGAAATCATCGGAACAATAACAACTATCGGTATAGCTAAATAGAAGATATCGGAACAAATATAAAAGGAGGAAATGATTTGAACACGCTTGTTTTGACTGACGTTGATTTCTATCCGGTCATCCAGCCGATACTCGGAATCCTGGATGCCATTCTATGGCCGACCCTCACGCTGGTTGTTGCTATAGGTATGGTCTATTGCGCCTTCCTTGGGGTGAAGATCTCCAAGGCTGACGAACAAAACTCGGGAGAGAAAGCCTTGAAGGCTTTAATAGGCGCTACCATCGGAAGCGATTCCGTCATCGCCAATGCGATCATCGACAGGCTGGTACATCATTCCAAGATAATAAAGATAACCGGCCGTTCCTACTGAATAAAGGGAATGATCGAAGAGGGCGACATCGGTTCCGCCGATCAGAAAAGCCACGCGAACACCTAGGTGTTTTTCCCTCCTTCTCTTTAGTTTTTTATCAATGAAAAATCAGGCAGAGCGTGATTGGCTCTGCCTGATTTTGTTTGTGTATGATTTAGAATTTACTTCTTCTTCCAAGTATAGTTGACGAAGACATCGATTTCCCTATTGATGTAGTTTTTATCGTCTTTCTTGCCTTCGTATTTGGTATAGGTATGCTCTTTGATGAGTAATCCATCAGCGTTGTAGCTGAATTCATATTTGATTTCGCCCTTGAAGGAAGTATATAAAGCATCGGCCTTGATGCTCTTTGCTAATTCCTCATCCTTGATGGAGTAGGAATAGCTGATTGCCTTTCCGTTAAGCTTGAAGACTCCATCGCTGGAAGCGGCAGAGATAGTAGCGGAAGAGACAAGGAAAGCAGTCGGATCAAGGTTATCTTTTTTGGCAGTGTCTTTCTTCGGATCTTTGGAAGTCTTGACGCCGAGAAGGCAAACTTCGGATTTACGAGTATCGGTTGTGGTTTCAGAAGAACCGACAAATTTGTCTTTGACATCGGCAACTTTGAATTCACCAGCTGCTTTGACGGCTTCATCCTTGGAGACGGTCTTTGCGCATCCGGCTAACCTTAAACAAGAGAGGGCGAGAGTTAGAACACTGATTTTCTTTTTCATTTGAATTCTCCTTTGAAAATCGCTGAAGAATTGAACAAAAGTCTAATTCTTCGATGCAAATATTATAGTTTATCTTGATATTGAGTTCAACCAAGAAACTATGTGAAATGTATTTCCTTTTTCTGCTTAAGAGTATCTTTTTGATTACTTTTCAAAAAATGTACACTCTTGCCTGTAAGCGTTTTCTATGCTATCTTCTTTTGACGGTTTGGGTTATCGCTATGGAAAAAAAGACGATTAAGCTAAAGTCCGTATTAATAGTTACGATTATCGAAATTGCACTGATTCTTATCTCAGCGTGTATTTCGATTGTAATTCTGAATTCTGATGTTAAGAACTATCAGAAAGAAAATCAGGTTTATATCGAACACACCTTTGATGAATATCAGAAAAGGATACAGGAACGTGAGGAAGCTTTCACTTCAAATTGTTTGTCAATTGAACAGTCACGTAGTTTTAATGCTTTGAAAAACGGAAAAGATGAAGCTGATTATCTTCAAAAAGCACAGGACATTAACGATGTAGAAGATAGGCTTCTCTCTTTGGTTCAATTTCATCCCATTGCGAGAAAGGCATCCATCTACATTTCATCTAAGGCTGAGGATATTTATATCACCACAGATCAGATTGAATCGGAAAAAGTCATTTTCCGCACCTTTCTTTCGGAAGAAAATAATCGTGTTTCCTTCCGTCTTTATCAGTCTGATATATATTTTGTGTACGGAAACAGAAACAGCGGACTTTTTACCATCCAGGTAGATGATTTTTATCTACTTGATCTTTTCTCACGTATTGGAACCCTTTATGATAAAAATAATGCCTTTAAGTGTGTGGAAAACGGGAAAGCATATTTTGTTACCACCAATAGGAAAAGGAGTGATTCCGAATTTCTTTCTTCTCGGCCGAAGTACTCTTCCGGAATTCAGGGTAATCATATTGTCTATATCTCGAAATACTTTGACTTAGTTGATCTTTATGTTCTTGTTTCTCTTCAGAATCAGAGGACAGAACGGATTCTTCCTCCGCTAGTCCTTAGGATTGTCATCTGTCTTTTTGAAGCGGTCGCTAGCGTTTTCCTTACCTATCGGATTGCCGGACGTCCAAGGAAAACAGTGCTTTCTGCAAGGAAAAAAATAGAGGATGGAAATTTTGATGTCCGGATTGAAGAAAAAAGCAGTATCAAGGATTTTTCTAGGCTGTATAACGGCTTTAATCAAAGGACATCCTCTTTGAATCAGTATGTGAACGAAAACTATATTCAACAGCTTCGGATTCAGGAAAGCGAGTTCCGTTATCTTCAGTCTCAGATTAATCCCCATTTCCTTTATAACTGCTTTGCCAACATTTCCTCTCTTTGTCAAATAGGTGAAATCCAGAAGGCTGGTGAGAGGACAAACGATTTATCAAAGTACTATTATTACATTACGAACAAAGAACCGGTTGTTACACTGAGAGAGGAATACGAGAACAGGAGGCAGTTTATCCGAATCCAGGAAATCCGTTTCGGTGACCGGGTAAGCTTTGATATTCAGCCTCTTGATGATACTGTTTCCGAAATTAAGGTTCCAAAGCTGATTTTTCAGCCAATCTGTGAAAACTCCTATAAATATGTATTCTCTAAAATCGCAAAGGGAGGACATCTCTTTTTCCATTATTCTCTGAAAGACGGACAACTGATTGTGGAAATCGGGGATAACAGCAATCTACTTGATGATTCTCAAATCGAATCTCTGAATCAGCGTATTTCTTCTTCTAGTGTGATTGGCCAGCATGGTCTTACCAATATCTCTAGACGGCTTCAGTTCTTTTCCTCTGCGGAGGATAACGTTGTCTTAAAAAAGAACGAAAAAGGAGGACTTTCTGTGATTCTGAAAATCAAAACCGAGGTAAACAGATGAAAAAAGCGAATGTTGCTTTAATTGATGATGAAAAGCATATCGCGGATTTTTATTCTAAGATTATCCGGGATACTTTTTTTAAGGAAGCTGAGGTCTTTACTTTCTATTATTCAGAGGATCTTCTTGCGAGTCAGATTTCTTTTGATTTGATTGTCTGCGATATCGATAGGCCTGCAATCGACGGAATCGAATTAGCGAAAAGAAGGCGAGAAAAAGGGAAAACAGAGATTATTTTTCTGACTGGAAGGAATGACTTCTCTCATTCCTATCAGGCTTTGCAGATTCCGAATGTCTCTTATATCCTGAAAATCGATGCGGCGGATAAGCTTGCAAATGCTGTTCGCGAGAAACTCTCTCAAATCAATGAGAAATGGGAACTTCGGTCTTATTATCGGAATATTGAAAACGAGAACCAGAAGCTTCAGGAAGAAAAAATCACTAAAGAGTTGAAGAAGGTTTTAGACGGCAACGAGGTTGAAAAAGGAGTGCGTTTTGATGACTCCTACCTGTTTTTGGCGAAGCTTTTCACTTCAAAAGAAGACAATACCTCGCTTCTGAGAAATTCTTTTTCCCTTCGCACGGGAGAAATCCTGCGCTTAGCGGATGATCTCTATTTTTTCTTGAAGAATTCTTTGGAGCCCTCTTTTTACGAGAAGGCATTGGTGTCTAGGAATGCCATTTATCAGAGTACAAAGGACAGGTGCAGGCTTGTTTATTTTGATCATAAAGTGAAGAGGGAGGACTTTGCTTCCGTCTACGGAAGGCTTAAGGAGTATCTTCTTTCCCATTCCGAAAACGGGAACAGGGTCTCCGTTTTCCGTCTATCTGATGACAGGGACGAGTTCACTCAAAGGGATAACGATAATCGGTTCCTAAATGAAATCCATGAGTTTGTTCTAGAAGAGAGGGAAAGAGATGCAAGCCTGAATTCAATCGCAAAGCACTTCAACTACAATCCCTCTTATCTTTCCCGTCTATTTAAAGCCAAATACAACCAGAATATTAAAGACTATATTATTTCCATTAAGCTGAAAAAAGCCAAGCAGCTGCTAAAGGAGACGGATTTGCTTACGAAAGAAATCGCGCAGAAACTCGGTTTCTATTCGATGTCTCACTTCTTCCGCGTGTTTAAGAAAGAATTCTCTAGGTCGCCAAATGAATTCCGAGAACTTTCCCGCAGAAAGTAAAAGAAGCACATAAATGTCATTTTTTGAGAATTGAAACGCTTTCATACTGAAATTATGATAATTTCAGGAGGATAGAATATGACAACCATCAAGAAAAACAGGATTTCGGCACTTGCATTTGCTTCAATTTTCACAATGACAGCAGGATGCAAACAGAAAGAAAACGAAAGCGTTTCTGTCTATAAGGATCCGGAATACCGCCCGTTTGGCAAATACGATGAACCGGTAAATATCAAAGGGGTCAGGGAATATCTTGACCATAATGATAGCCGTGTTCCTTCATCAACAACACCGGATAACCAGAAATTTATTCAAATCCTGAGAGATGAGCTGAATATCAATTTTGAGTATAGGTGGAAGGTTTCTCCAGCCCAATATGAAAACAAATTAACCTCTTCTATCTTATCCAAACAATATCCGGATATTCTGAAGGTAACCGCCAGTCAGTATGCAGACTTTAAGAGTACCGGACTTTTGGCCGATTTGACGGAAACCTATAAATATGCATCACCGGCAGTCAAGAAATTCCTTGACCGTGATTCAAGTGTCATTGAATCCCTGAAAGACGAAGATGGGAAAATCTATGCTATCCCTCAGTATGATGATTATAAAAAGGAAATCCCGGTAAGGTATTATCGCAAGGACTGGCTGAATGAACTTGGGCTTTCGGAGCCGAAGAATCCGTTGGAACTGACAAATGTCCTGACACAGTTTAAGACGAAGAAAGGGGCTACTGACGGAATCGCTTTGTTCAAGGAAAGGAAGTCATCTTATTTTTCCTTCGATTATTATAGGCAGAGGTTTGGCTACCAACCCTATACCTGGATTGATGATGGAACCGGCAATTTACAAAGTGCAGATGTTTCTCATGATGCAAAAGATGTACTCACTTACTTCTCCGGACTCTATCAGGATGGACTGAGGCCGAAGGATTATGCTTCCCGGGATGCTTCTCAGGCAGAGAGTTCTGTCAAGTCTCAGAAAGCCGGCGTTGTTTTTGGACCTTGGTGGCAATACGAATATCCAATTGGTTCTCTCCTCCAGACTCAGGAATGGGGATGCTGTCCGATTCCTCTTGCTGAGGGGAAAAAGACAACGGTTTCCAGACAGAATATTTCCTATTATTATGTTGTTCTGAAACAGTGCAAGCATCCGGAAGCACTAAGGAAGAGGATTAACAGGTATATTGAAGCGGATGGCAAGCCGGGATGCAGTGCATCCGATGGGTACGTCTGGTCCTGGTGCCCGACACAGTTTAACGATCCAAATGACGTTGATGAGACTTTCCTCAAAATCAATGCACAGCTTAAGACGGATCCTACGGCCAGCCAACCGGCTCCGGATACCTTTACTAGCCATGAGAAGAAGCTTTGGAACGCTTATCCGAACTATCTGAAGTGGAGCGAAGACCATGGTTCGACTAAATTCGAAGAAAATAACTTTGCCAATATCATCGGCCGTATCAATCAGGATGGCGCTTGGGCTGCAATCCGGAAGACAGATGAAGACAAAAAAGTTAAATTCAATGAGTTCTATGGTATCCCGGGAGACCAGAGGTCTGATTTCGGAAGCCAGATAACAACACATACCGATGTCTACTTCTCTGAAGTCATAACTGGAAAGAAAAATCTGAATTCGACCTGGGATGACTATGTTAAAGAATGGAATAATCTTCACGGAAAACAGATTTCGGAAGAAATCAACGCTTGGTATAAGTCTACTAAGTCAGGTAAATAATAATGACTGCCGCTGGCATTAATCTTAGACCAGTCTCCAAGAAAGAAAAAAGAAGGCAATTTCTTAAATCACAAGGAGTCTGGTGGGCTAGGCTGCTTCCTGGTCTTCTGCTTACCCTGATTTTCAAATATGGATCGAGGTTTGGCATTGTCATTGCTTTTGAAGATTTCAATTATGCAAAAGGTGGATTTTTAGGACATAAATGGGTTGGTTTAGATAACTTCATCTATGTTTTCCAGCTTTCCGGATTTCTTCAATCGGTAAAAAATACTCTGATTAGGCAAGCCTGGAAGGTCAGCCTTGGTATCATCGTCCCTTTGGTTCTTGCTCTTCTGATTAATGAGGTTGGTAAAAAGTGGTTTGCAAAGTTTGTTCAAACGACCTTCTTCCTTCCCTTCTTTCTGAGCTGGGTTATCTTAGGAGGAGTTATTAATCAGATTTTCTCCTATAACGGAATTATCAATGCGGTCGGTTCCTTCTTCGGTGCTGAAAAAGTACTATTCCTGACAGATAATCGTGTCTTCCGGACAATCAGGATAATAACGGATGTCTGGAAAGGAAGGGGATATAATAGGGTAATCTTCTTAGCCGCTATTATCGGTATTGATCAATCCCTTTATGAAGCAGCTGAAATCGATGGAGCGAATCGTCTTCAGCGAGTTCTCCATATCACTCTTCCTGGCATAAGGCCGATGGTTGTCAGGCTTTCGACTTTATCTTTAAGTGGATTACTTAACGGCAACTTTGATCAAATCTATATTCTCTATAATCCTCTTGTTTATCAGACGGGGGATATCATCGATACTTTCATCTATCGTATCTCCTTCTCTGGAAAAAGGCAGATGGATGTCGGCGCCGCAATTGGATTATTGAAATCTCTGCTCTCGATTCTTCTGATTGGGTCCACCTATTTTGTTGCTTATAAGAAATTCGATTATCGTATTTTCTAGGAGAAGACATATGGAAAAAACGAACAACACCATTACACGCAAGTTTTCTCTTTTTGCTAGTACGGATACAGTATCCCGAAAGATTTTCGTTGTCTGCAACTACATTTTTCTTGCGATTCTTTCTCTCATCTGTATTGCTCCTTTTGCCCATCTTCTTGCGCTTTCTTTTTCGGGTGATGCCTATACAAGTGCGGGACAAGTCGGACTTGTTCCTAAAGGATTCACTTTAGATGCCTATATCCTTCTTGCCGGAAAACCGGAATTCTTCCGTGCTTTCGGAATCTCGGTCGCCCGTACGATCTTGGGAACTCTCTTCTCTTTGCTTGTAGTCATTCTTGCTGCCTATCCTCTCTCAAAAGGCAATAAACGATTCAAAGGACGAACAGCACTTGCCTGGATTCTTGCTTTTACTAGGTGGTTCAGTGGAGGATTAGCAGCAACCTATGTCCTCTATGGATCCTTAGGACTGATTGACAACTTCCTGGTATTCATCATTCCGAATGCCTGCGATGTCTACTTTGTTATCAGGCTGATGAATTTCTTCCGTAAGCTCCCCAAGGACCTCGAAGAAGCTGCAAGGAGGGATGGATGCTCTCAGCTTCAGATTCTCTTTAAAATCTTTGTTCCTCTTTCGATTCCTGCCATTGTTACCATTGTTCTCTTTACTGCAGTCGGACAGTGGAATTCCTGGTTCGATGGTATTCTCTTCAGGAATGATCCGAAAAATTATCCGCTTCAGTCCTATCTTTACAACAGGATCAGGTCTACCGATCCGACCAAGAGGGTATCGGCAGGTGGAAAACTCACTCCTGAGCAGCTTGAGCAGTTAAAGAATATCGGTTCGAAGAATATCCAGTCTGCTCAGATTTTCTTAGGCAGGCTTCCGGTAACTATCATCTTCCCGTTTGTTCAGAAGTACTTTGTCAAAGGCCTGACCTTAGGAGGTGTTAAAGAATGAAAAAGACCTTGTCCTTTTTCCTTTCAGCTTTTGTTCTGACTTCGTGTGGAGTCACTTCTGTTTCTCCTTCGGTTTCTGTTCCTACACCCGAAAAAGAATGTTCTGTTCTTGTTTGCTTCTCTGGAGATGGAGAGGAAGGAAAAAGTCTGAAAATAAAAGAATCTTTCCGGGAAAGAAATAAAACATCTTCTATTAGCTATGAAAGGCTTCCTCTTGGAACAAATGGAAGCAACTATTCTTCATTAGTTGAGAGTAAAGTTCTGTCGGCTGATTATGCCAAAGTTCTTGTTATCGGTCAGAAAACAGGATTTTATTTACAGGATACCTTTCAACATCTGCAGGGAATTGATTTCGTTACCATCGATGCTGAAACTATTTATTCCTATTCCAATGTCAGAAGCTACGATTTCATTCCGGAAGAGATTGGATATCTCGCTTCGGGTTTGAGGAAAGAAAACAAAGTCGGCTATTTTTCTTCCTATGATGATCAAAACGATAAAAAAAGACTATTTGGTTTTCTCCAGAAGCAGAAGGAAATCTCTGTATCTAAGCACGTCTATGTTCACCATATTGAGGAAACCTCCAATTATGAAAAAACAGTTGCTTATTATAATGACTTAAAGGAAAAAGGAGTTCAGGCACTATTTGAATCAATCGGAGATAATTATGATTTTCTTCCTGAAGAAGAGAAGAGGAAAGTTATCTCTGTTTCTTCTTCGGATTTTCTCTACAAGGACAGGGAGGCTGTTTACGATCGGGTTGAAAAGGACATTCTTTCCCAAAAAGTCAAAAACACAGAGTTATCTTATAAGGATGGGTATCTGAAATTCAAAGACGGACATCAGGAAACGCTATCTTATCTTCCTTATGATGAAGGACAATTCAAACAGTTATCCGAGGAACTGATAGTCGATTCTTCAAATGATTATGGTCCGAAATACTCTGTCGATATTCCCTATCATGAAGGAATCCCCGAATGCGGTGAGACCAATGATTGGAAACATGCTCCACGTTATGGTGCTGATCATGGACGAAAACCATCTGGATGGACAGCCATAGGCGCCTGGTCGACCATCTATAGCCAAGAAGGGTTCAAACGGGCAGAAAATACCGGAATTGAATTCAAGAACAGGAGAATCTGGGGGTACACTGAGCAGACCGGTTGGAAACTGATTGAATGGGCGAACCCGGTCGGCTCTTTCTACGACAAAGACTTCAAGAATGATTATCACAAGGATTTCCCGCTCTGTTTCAGAAACAATCCAAGTAATAAGACGACTCAGATTAAACTGGATGGAACAAACAAGGGTTTCAATTATCATCCTTTTTCCAGCCAGAACGACCTGATTCCTGCCGGACTCGAAAATCTCACCTATGTTATCTCCACAATGGATATTCGTCTCATTGTCTGGGATAAAAACAAGGAATCCGATATTGACAATGCAAAATACGTGGCAAACATCGGAGCAGATTACTGGAGTAAAAAAGGCGCTGTATGGCAGCCGGACTGGTCGACAAACCGTGATGTCTGTGTTGGACAATTTCGGACAATTACAAAAAAATGGAAAACTCTCTATAGGACTAATATTCCCATAGATCAATACGATTCCGTCGTAAAGGACGGAAAGTTCTTATCTGAATTCGAGTAAGATACGGGACTTGGTATACCAACAAAAGACGAACTGGCAGTCCTTAGTAAGGAGAAAGTACAAATGAGGACTGGCTGTATGTACTTATTTTTATGCGGAACAAATTCAAATGTTTGATGACAATCTTAAGTGCTCTGGCACTGACTGGATGTGGTGTTAAGACGAGTGAATCAGGAAATATTCCTTCTGAAACTGGTAAGAAGTCTTCTGTTTCTCAGCAAGCCGGAAAAATAAACGGAATTACGATGAGGAAGGAAGGAGTCGCCTGTGAAACTGTGTCGGTTGGCGCAGGATACACGGTTCAGCTTTCTGCTGAGGTCAATGCAACCGGAAATCCGGATAAAACCATTTCTTGGGAAACTAGTAATCCAAAGATTGCTACAGTTGATACGAACGGACTTGTTACTGGTGTTGATTTCGGTGATTGTGAGATTAGTGCAAAAATCGGAAAAATCAAAGCAAGCTGCAAAGTCTCTGTCACTGACTATCATCGTTCCTCTTCGGTGTTTGAAAATATTACCCGTTTAGCAAACAATCCTTACAATACACAGAACGGGCTTGCTGATTATGTGATTGATTGCTCATCCGAGGACTATGTTACGGTTAAGTTTGATCGTGGTGCTACGGATAAGTGGGCATCGATTATCTTAAATTATGATGCCAAAATCTATGACTATACTGATTTCCAGTTAGGAGTTGAGCTGGTTAGCGGACATCTTTCAACGTTCGGTGTTGAGTTCCAGGGAACGAATGAATTCAAATCATTTTATAACGTTTCCTTGGAACAGGGAAAAGAAGCCGTTTTGAATGTTCCGCTTACCGATTATATTATCGAAGATTCCGGCAGCTGGTCTTCTATTGCTTTAGAATTCAATAATCCGACAGATGATAATGATTCTAATCGCAAGGAAAACGAAAATGTTGAATTACGAATCAAGAAAGCAAAACTTGTGAAAGGAGAAAAGAAAGCGCCTGGAAAAGTCGAAGGCCTGAAATTCGATGAGACTCTTCAGAAGCTCTCTTTCAAGAAAGTCATTGGGGCAACAGAGTATAAGGTCGAGGCGACAAAAGATGGTTCCCCCCTTGAATTAGATACTGCTTATACCCGCTTTGCTTCTATTACAGAGCCGATGACCGATATCCGTACGGTTTTCACTCCGAAGAAGACAAAAGATATCAATCAGAACTTCGCTGAAATCAAAGGTGTCTATACTTTCCAGATTACAGCAAAGAATAGTGTCGGATTTGGAACGCCTAGCGAGAAAATCACTGTCAAAATTGATCAGAATGCTAGTGAGGAGAAGTCCGGATTCACTTGCGTTGGATTTACCGATGGAACGATTAGTCCGAATCAATGGAATGGAGATAAGGAATCGTATTCTGCAGAAAAGAAGGAAGACGGATATCATCTGAAGTTTACAGGAAATGATGGTCATGTTTGGGATTCCTTTACTGCGAACTTTGGTACAGCCCAGGCGTTTAAACACTTCAAAATGAAGTTCTCCGTTCTTAAGGGAACTCCTGTAGAGGCAGTTGCCGAACTTAGCGGTGCTACCGATGAAGGAAAACAGCAGCATTCCTTTACCATTACCGAAGGGGAAAATGTTGTGGCGTTTGACATTACCTGCGATACCACAAAAGGCTATGGTGTTTTAAGCCTTCAGTTTGGTCATTCCGGTGCCGCCTGCGGAGAAACCGAAATTCTTCTTACCGATTTAGAAATTACGGAATAATTTCCAGAAAGGAGACAAAAGGCTGCTAATTCTTTAGCAGCCTCTTTATTTCATTATGAATGCTAAAGAATATATTATTTCTCATCTTCATGATACGCTACGAAAAAAGGGACGTCAGGAAGGCGCTAGGAGCCTGCCGTATTCCTACACCGCTCCTTGTGCAAATGGACTGTTTGATGATCTGTACTATTGGGATACTTATTTTTTTAACAAGGCACTTCTTCTTGAAGGAGAAGAACAGAGGGTTCGTGATAATATTCTTGACTTCTGTTTCCTTATTGAACAATACGGCTTTATTCCGAATTCGGCTAATTTCGGAATGGTGAATCGCACTCAGGTACCCTATTTTATCTTGATGTGCGATGAGTATCTTTCAAAGTATCCAAGCGTAGCAAGGCAGAAGAGGCTTTTCCCTTACAGGAAAAAAGAATATGAGTTCTGGATGGCAAATCGTTTCCTTCCCTGTGGGCTAAACCATTATTCCGGACATGCCGATGACCATTTCCTTGAAGAATTTTCTAAGGTATTTACGCAGCGGGTTCATACCCTCAGCCATCCGGAATTTGATTTGAAAACAATCGGGCATAATGCAATTGCGGAATGTGAATCTGGATGGGATTTCTCTGCCCGTTTTGATCAGCGCTGTGTTGATTTCGCCCCTGTTGATTTAAATGCCCTTCTTTATATCAATGAAGGAATCCTTGCCAAATACTCCAATAGTCCAACAGAAAAGGAGCAATACCTTTTTGCACAGAAAAAACGCAAGGAAAACAGGATGAAGTATAGGTATAAGGATGGTCTTTTCTTTGATTATGATACAAAGAATAAAAAGACATCCTCTTTCTATCATTGTGGAATGTTCTATCCGTTCCTTGCTGACTTTACC
>ERZ1034669.44-NODE-44-length-72263-cov-55.009902_pt1 | contig 72263 bp, 137 predicted proteins | sample MGYA00520705_ERZ1034669 | MGnify/ENA primary metagenome ERZ1034669 (study PRJEB33766, sample SAMN09781766) | gut metagenome | biome: gut microbiome | host: Homo sapiens | place: Madagascar | study: EMG produced TPA metagenomics assembly of the PRJNA485056 data set... | reverse complement strand
TAGAATAATAGAAATAAAAAGTCAGTGAGCCGGGAAACATTCGGTAATCACTGATTTTTTTGATGCATGGGAGCAAAATAATATTAGGAACTGGGGGCAGATTGGGGGCAGAATATATTCTCAACAACTTTGGACACTTTTTCATCTGCGCCTTTAATAGCATGTGAGTAAACAGAAAGCGTAGTGCTAACATTCGAATGCCCCAACCTTTTTGCAACCTCTGTTACTGGAACACCAGCCGCAATTAACTGTGACGCATGAGTGTGACGCAAAGCATGGAATTTTTTGTAAGGCAAGCCAGCCCTTTTTAAAACTCTGCCCCATACATTATAAACACAACGATAAAAATAGAAATGACCTGAACGGCTATGAAAGATAAACTCGCAATCGTGCGGCATTTTGTTAAGGATGGCTATTATATTGTCCGGCAGTATTACATCACGAGAGGAGGACGGCGTTTTTGTTGTTGAACCCAACTTTTCCCCGGATATTGTGCGCCTTATATGAATATACTTCCCGTCGTAATCAATCCATTTGAGAGCGCAAATTTCACCAATACGCATACCAGTGAAGATTGCAAGCATGATAAGTGGATACATTTTCTCTCCTTTGGATGCCTGAATAATCTTTTTGATTTCCTCTTTTGTAAAAGATTCAACAGGCGTTTTCACGATGGGCGCAAGAACAACACCTTTCACGCAGTTCTTACTAGCTAATCCTAAAAACACAGCACGATTCATTGATTCGGACAAAAAATTTTTTACTTTCAATATTGTATTTTGAGAGTATCGGAGAGCTAAGTTATTGAAATATTCCTGAAAAAGCATGGTATTATCTGCATTTAGCGGAAGTTTAGACAATGGTTCAAGCATTTTCGCAACAATGAGATAATCGGTAAACGTGGATGGCTTAACATTCTTTTTGTATAGTTCTAAATACTTTAATATCCATTCACCAATAGGAATGTTGTTAGGTTCAACGAAACCACCACTTCTTACCTGCATGCGGTTCACCGATACCCAGTCCTCTGCTTCTTCTTTTGTCTTGAATCGTTTTGTCACGCGCTTCCCGGCTGGAGTAATGAACGCCGCACGGTATTTACCCCGTTCCTTTTCAAAGTAAATGGAACTCATAATAGGTTACGCCTAATCTGAATGACATGACCAATAATCTGAATCCGCTTTTCCATAATGTCATTGTTAGAGTAGAAGTGCGGCGGGTATACAGTGACATTATAACCAACCAGCGTAATTCCTTCTTTTGATTTCATGACCTTTTTTACAGTTGCGTCCTCACCATCGAACAAGACAACGCCGATAGCTCCGTTTTCGATTGTGCTTTCTTTCTTGACAATTAAAATATCATCCTCGCGCATTTCAGGTTCCATCGAATTTCCCTTTACACGAAGTCCAAAGAAAGTGCCAGTGCGTGCTAAATGTTCAGGAATTTCCTCATATCCTAAAATATCAGTAATTGCAGAAATCGGGATGCCCGCAATGACACTTCCAAGCACAGGTATTTTCACCATTTTGGGCGCGTCATCTGTTGGAAGAAGCTCGGATATAGAGCAGTTTAAAACTTCTGACATTTGATTTATACGGTTCATTTCAGGAAAGTTTTTCCCGTTAAGCCAATAAGACACAGTAGTGGGCGAAACACTCATGAGTTTAGCAAATGCATTATTGCTTAATTCTCGCACTGCTAACACTGAACGAAGATTTTGAACAAACTGTTTCATAAGCTCGGGGGATTCTGTTCCTCTTTTGATTGCCATTTTTATCACCTCTTTACTATTATATTTTATCTTACCTTTAAAATCAACTTAAACATTAAACTTTTGCGTCAAGTAAGTAATCTCATAAAGTAATAATTCAAAATTCCCCTTGATATTAAGTTTAACTTGATATATAATTGTATTCAGAGATTACAGGAAGGAAGTAATGAAAGTTGAAAATTAAGTTAAAGGCTATGAGAATCCAGCGCGGAATGACGCAAACGGAAGCGGGTGAAAAAATCGGTGTTAAGCCGCAACAAATCTGCAAATGGGAAAAGAAACCAAGAAACATGTCGGTAAAAAATTTACTCCGACTGTGCGAGGTTTACGAATGCAAAATCGAGGATATTGAATTATGAAATTCATGAAAATTGCTGATTATTCAAAATATATCGGCTTGCCAGTAACGACGTTGCGTGCGATGGCTAAAGACAAAGAACTGCCCGCTTTAAAGCGAGGCACGGCATGGTTTATTGAGATAAGCGGCGCAGATAAAAAGTTATCTGAGTACGTAAATATCGAGAAAAAGACAAGTTACCTTGATAGACTGGGGGAAATGAAAAGATGATTAAAGAATTAGCATTTATCATGGCTGGGGCGGCGGTATCTGCTGTTGCATGCGCTTATAATCCATCAACTGAACGCATTGAATACCGCGAAATCGTGGGTGAAGGCGATACAGTGTGGGGAATCTGCGCGAAGGTCGCAACGGATGAAGATAACTTGCAAGAATTGGTCGATAACGTTATCAGGGATAATGGAATTGGCATGGATTGCAACATTAAACCGGGGCAAGAATTAGTTATTCGCGTTGAAAGAAAGCATTATTTTGACTTTTGAAATTAACTTAAATCTGTACTTGACATAAAACAATGCTAATGTTAGACTATAGTCGTAAGGTTAAGTTAAACCTTATAGAAAGGGAAACGATATGGGGTTACTCTATGATACCAATGAAAAAATAACCGCCATTGCTGAAAAGGCTGTTGAAATTAACGTCGGCGATGACGAGAATCCGAAAATCGAATTGGTGAATAGCGAGACAGGCGAATTGCTTACGGATGAGTTTAAAAAGCTCAATCTCAAAAAGAGCAATATCATGTTGTCACTGGCGAAAGAGATTAAGAATCTCAAAGCTAAAGAGAACGCCTTAAAAGCTGAATCTGAATCTTTCGGAAAGCGAGCCAAGTCTGCTGAATCAAAGAGAAAACAGTTTGAGTACATTATCAAAAAATACGGGTACGGGGAAACGTTTGAGGATGGGCAAGCGGTCGTCGCATGGCGCAAGTCCCCTTTAAAAGTGGAAATCTTAAATGAAGATGAAATCCCGCGTGAATATGGGAAAGAAAGCAAGTTTTCGCCCGATATTACACGAATTAAGCAAGCACTTAAAGCTGGCGAAATTGTCAAAGGGTGTGTACTCACAAGAAGTGACGATAGTTTAATTATCAGATGAAAGGAAAAGGCAAAATGGAAAAAAAGAAAATTGATGAAAGATATGCGGCGGCTAGTCATGTACCGGACAGAGTATTAAAGCCTATCGGTGCTGGGCGTCTCAAAGGGAAATCGGATATTAACCCGCAGTGGAAAATCTCTCTTATGACAGAAATTTATGGCATGTGCGGAATTGGGTGGAAATTTGAAGTTACCGAAAAGAATACAGTCACAATCAACACTGGCGAGGTTATGTTATTTATGACCGTCGCGGTATATACCCGAAACGGTGACGAATGGTCTGACCCTGTATATGGCATGGGCGGGGATTTTATTGTCAAAAGAGAAAGAAACGGCTTGTACGCCAATGACGAGGCTTACAAAATGTGTTTAACCGATGCACTGGGGAACGCATTAAAGTATATTGGCGTCGCGGCTGACGTATACGAGCAGTTGAACGATACGAAATATGAAGAACGTCCGTCTGCTATTGCAGATGAAGAAGAAAAAAATAAAAAAACACCGTTCGACGTTAGAAATGACTATCTCATGCAGTTTGTGTCAATTTTCCAAAACGCACACATTGACCCGAACGATTTTGTGAAATGCTATAGCGGTGGCAGAGTGATGGACGTGAAAGACATGCCAAACGAAGAACTTTTAAGAGTTATCAATAATCCGGCTGGTGCGGTGAACTGGTATAAAGAGAGCAAATGAAAACAGTCATAAAGCAGTTAAATGCCGAAATATTAGACATGAAAACGGCTAGATTGACAATGGATGTGGATAAATCCGCACTTGAAAATATGCCAAGTGCGGATAAACCGCTATCCGTCGAAATCAAGGTATACAGGAAGAAACGGTCGCTTTCCGCGAACGCTTATATGTGGGTATTGTTGGACAAGATGGCGCGGCTCATGGGCGGCGGGCATAGCAAAGAATTTTTGTATCTTAGATATATCCGTGAGGTCGGGCGTTTTGATGCGTCTGTATGGGTGTTTAAAGACGCTTATGACGCATACAAAAAGCAATGGGAATCAATGGCGCTGGGGAATATATGTGACATTCTGAAAATTGAAGGAAACATGTATAACTTAATCTGCTATTTTGGCACGCACTATTATGACAGCAAAGAGATGACGTTTTTTATCGACAAGATAATAGCTGATGCGGAAGAGTTAGGCATACCGACATTGACGCCGAAGGAATATGCTGAAATGATGAAAGGTCTTAATAATGAAAAGCGATAAAACGTTTTGTAATTTTCTTGAAAGCATGCAGTCTCATATTGACCAAATGTATAGAGAAATGAATTTTCAATGCGATGAAACAGACAAGGAAAGCAAAGCAGTTATCGCATACTATGTTGGATTGCTTAAATACGCATGCGAACAGGAAAGGAAAATGAGACATGAAAGATGAAGGTTTAATGTTTCCGAGAGAAAACCGTTTGAGATTGAAACCAAATGGTTATAAAGAAATTTGTAAGCTGGTGGATGAACGTGACGGAAACAAGTGCGTTATATGCGGTAGCGCATGGAACATTCATCATCATCATTGCCGCTTTCGTTCTGCATACGGTTCAGACACAATAGATAACCTTGTGGACGTCTGCGCCCGTTGTCACGATTTGTATTGCCATGGTTCAAAAGAAAAGAGATGGGTTGAAACATTAAAGGACTACCTGTCAAGCGAGAAATGCACCATTTTCAACAAAATTCACGATAAAGAGATTAAGAACATTTATAAGAGGTATGCCAAATGAGAAAATTAGCGAGCGTTCAAAGAGTGTTAGAAGTTGCATCAATCCCCAATGCTGACAAAATCGAAGAAATTAAAGTTATGGGATGGCATTGTGTCGCGAAAAAAGGCGAGTTTAAAGTGGGGGATAGTGTCGTATATTGCGAAATTGATACGATTCTTCCAGCAGATAACCCTGATTTTGCTTTCCTTGAGGGTAAACCTATCAAGACCAAAAAATTAAGAGGGATTTACTCACAGGGGATTGCTTTTCCGTTAAGCGTGCTTCCTGATGGGACATACAAGCTGAACGATGATGTATCGCAAGTGCTGGGCGCTAAAAAATGGGAACCTGATGACTACAACCGTCAAGGCGGGGCTGGCGCACGTTTCCCATCGTGGATTCCCAAAAGCGATGAAACTAGAATTGCAGTATTGCAGGAATATTTAACTAGGTACAAAGGTACAAAGTGTGTTGTTACCGAGAAGCTCGACGGTTCATCACTCACTGCCTTCTTAGATGATGAAAAAGAACTTCATGTATGCAGTCGTAACCTCGAAATCACTGACCATGCAAATTTCATGTACAAGACTGCCGAAGAAAGAGGATTTAAAGAAAAATTATTACATTTTCCCATTGGCACAGTCGTACAGGGCGAAATCATCGGTGCAGGTATTCAGGGAGACAAATACAAGCTGCCAAAGAAAAACATTTTTATTTACAACCTTCGCGAAGAAAACCAATTCCCGCAAAATGAATTATCCGCTCGCGATAAATTAAAAAATGCAGGATTCGACCTCGTTCCCCTTTTGGACGATAACTTTGAACTCATTGATGATATAGATAAACTGACAGAAATGAGTGTCGGAAAATCTAAATTGTACAACACAGAGAGAGAAGGCATTGTAATTCGTCCAATCAAACGAATTAACGTACAGGATTCTGATGGGTATTTTGTTGACGGAAGATTCTCCGTTAAAGCGATTAGCCCTAAATTTTTAGTGAAAAACGGACTGTAATGATGGAAAAAAAGTGCATAATTTGTGGAAAAAAGTTTAAGACAAACAATCCGGGACAAATCACATGCAGTGCCGCTTGCCTTAAAGAAAACAGTGTAAGGAAAGCCCGTGAATATGCATGTAGATTCAAAGCCATGCTCGATTTTGCAAATAGTTTTCATAAGGATAAAAGCATAGATGAAAAAAGGAACTGCCTGACGTGCGGGAAATTATTCAAGCCTTACGAAATACATACGGACAAGCAAGGGATACATCCTGCTGGGAAAAACTTTTGCTCCTTTGCTTGTTGTCAGGCATTTTATAAAAAGTATGAGGAAGAACATGGAAAAAAGGATTTGTAAATTTTGCAAGCGAGAATTTATTCCGGTTAGGCATAACCAAAAATTTTGCTCTCATGAATGTTATATGCAAGACCACAACGTAAAAAGGAAGGTCGTTATTCCTCCTAGAAAATGCCTAGTATGCGGGAAAGAATTTAGCCCTGTACGGCAAAATCAGAAATATTGTTCTCATAAGTGCGCGCGTACTGGATATGTAGACATTAACGCCGTTGAGGAAGAGGTAAACTATCCGCCGCGTAAATGTGCGGTGTGCGGGAAAATGTTTAAGCCGTATTCTATTCATACGGATGTTGATGGGATGCACTCGGCAGGGCTATATTTTTGCTCTTTCGAGTGTACTAAAAAATATTATGGGGAAAATTTAGGGAAAAATATGACAATAAAGAAGATGACAGAAGGATTAAAAGAATTATGCTCACTATGAAAGATGATTTGAAATACTTGAAACTTGTTAGAATAAATGGATTGGGCTTTTGGTATCATCGTGCATCCTGCGAGAAGCATATGGGCAAAAAGCGATGGACGGTTAAAATAACGATACCTTGGGAAAACGGTGATTACATGTTTGAAGCTGATGAATCGGAAGAATACAGACGAAAATTCAGGTATTCAATAATCAAAAAGCCGCCGCATTTTATTTATTCTGACAGAAAAGACCGGGTAACTAAAGACAACCTTTTCCGATTTGTAAATGATGTTGTAAAATTAAAATGGTTAGATAGAAATAGAATCCGTCAGGTAGTATAATGTGAATATAGCCAGTATTTTATATAGGGGGTATCGCCATGAAAAAGATTTTATTATTCATTTTGATTTGCTTATTCGGATTTGGGTATGCTGATGCAGAAACGCCTAAAACGTTTACACTGCTCACCATGAATTGCGAAGTTGTTAGAAGCAATTCGGAACGTGAAAAAAGGAATGATGCGTTCAAGAATCTTTGCTTGGCTATGGGGACAGATATGATTGATTACGAGCAAGGACGAAGAGCGGCAATCAATTATGTGACGGATAATCGCATTAACGCAATGAACGGGCTTGGATTGAGTGATGCCATTGAAATCGGGAAAAAGGTGGATGCAGATTACATTGTTCTTGTGAATGTCTTAGGTAACGCTTATGCACCGGGCGGAATGTTCCATACTTCCATCAAATATAATGCAACCGCCGATTTAAGAATCATTGATGTAAAAGAAGGAAAAGAGATTTTAGATAATTCTGCAAACGTGCAGGGGAAGAGAGAAGCACTTCTTCCTCTTGCCATTAACTTGGTGGAATCCGTGAAAGCAGATATCAAATCTAAAAGCCTAACTTTCCCGAAAAAGTGAAAATTCCACGAAAGTGTGAAAATTTCCTGAAAAAGGTGAAAAATGCACGAAGTAACGAATGCTTTAATAGAGTATGATAACTGGCTGTCAGATAAATTTATGCTTGTACCACGAAAAGCCATGAGAAACGCCTATGAGATGGCAAATACTCCTTTTTGGCTTTACATGTATATTTGCGACGAATTTTACGGTGGTCGTGTTATGATGGATGACGATGGATATAGTTATATCATCCTAGTATCTGATGACATGGCAGAATTGTTCCATGTCACAAGTACGTCTATCAAGTTGGCGATGAAGAAACTACGTGAGAAAAAACTGATAGAGACTGTCAAACATCAGGAATTTATAGGTGGGGTATGGGCGTATCTTTTAGATGATAAAGGAAAGCGCATGCGTTATTACATGTAACTTAAAAGCGGCGATAAATTCGCCGTTTTTTATTGTGTAAAAAAGAAAGTTTATAATTAAAAAGGTGTTGACACATAGCTAATATGGTGGTATTGTATAGTCATCCGATGAAGAAACAGTTTATGAAAGGAAAAGAGAAATGACTATCACAACAAATGACAATGACAAAATCAGTTTCATCAAATTTTTGGAAGAAGGATTACAAAACAAGGGATATATGGTCACCACAGAATTAACTGTAATGCCGTTTTTCGGGGAAGAAACATCAATTTCCATTTTTGACGCTATGATTTGCGTGGAAGATAGATGGGTTCTTAACCTGAATTTCACTTGCGGCGGTATTTTGGTTAAGGATGAAAACAATCATTCTTTAGCTAGGTTTGGGAATGAGTTTTCCGCATTTAAGTACATTGAAAACTATTTTGATAAACTCGCAGAAGAAATTGCTTAAAATCGTTTATAAGGCGTTTGCGCGTCATGAGTATAAAGTTATACTTAATTCATGTGCAAACGCCTGTAAACTTAAATTAGACACGTTAGAGAGGAAATATCATGGAACACTTTAAGCAGAGAGTTGTTGAAAAGATTGATGAACAGATTATGGATTTGGAAAATCTTAAAAACTGCATTAACGATTGCGATGATGAAAGAGCATTGCTTGCCGCCATTGATGAATTTTTTGTCATTATGAAAGTTGACGATGCACACAGAAATTTCACAATGGCAACATTGTACAATTATTGCAAATTCAGAATTGAAAATAGAAAGGGGGATAACAATGATTAGCGCATATGATGTTTGGCACGGTAAAGAATACAAAGATTTAACCATTCACATGAAAGCCGTTTATCAGTTCTTGACGGACAAGAGAAAGAAAGACAGGCTGAAAACAGAATCAAATGAACCCTATGTTATCTATCGAGTGAGAGACATTTCCGCAGATAGCGGGATTTCAAATAGAATGGTTAGAAATGCTATTTATGCCATGAAAAAGCGTGAAATTATCCGCGTTGAAAGGGACAGGAACAGTCCGAACCTGTATAGAATTGTTTTCACAGGAGAAAAGAATGGATAAATTTAATAGCATTCAAGAATACAAACGGTTCAAACATCCATTTCTATTTCCAACCGAGTTTATTACAAAAGCCAACTTATTCAGTGACTTGACATATTCTGAAAAAATTTTTTACTGCTATCTGCATTATAAATTGGGCGAATGCGGTCTAAAAGATGAGAATGGGATGTATGTAACTATTCCCCGTGAAGAAATGGCAGATTTTTTTGAAGTAACGGGTAAGACTATTGGTGTTTGGATGAAAAAGCTAATGGAATATGGGTTGGTTTGCCGAGGACGGAATGGTTTTTTAGACGTTTCCAAAACATATGTTGCGGATTTAGATGAAATAATCGAAGGAGCGACTTAATGAATAAGCGATTCAAGATAACCGATTTTGCGAAGTGCGCCAATTATTCGCCGTATGATTTCGGCGCGTTACATTCTTACTGGCAATTCCCAACAGTCTTTATCACTCGAAAAGATTTATTTGGAAGTATTACATCGGATGCGAAAATCTTGTATTGTTGGCTTAGGGACAGATTGCAAATTTCCATTAAAAATGAAAAATTCCTAGATGAAAACGGATATTTCATTGTTGTCTCGCAAAAGGAGATAGCTAGTACATTCGATGTATCTGAAAGAACCGTAAGAAATTGGATGGATAGTCTGAAATCAATCGGCTTAATTCGGACGGAAAATCAGTATTTAGGTAAACCAGCCAAAATTTATATAGGGAATATTGAGAAATTAGATGAAATAATCAAAGGGGAAAAACAATGAATGCATCAAAATATAAGAATAGCAAATTCAAAAGTCCATACAGTGTTGTTAGAAGCGCATTCATTCAAGCTGACATAGATTTATTTGAAAACCCGTTTTTTCAAAATGTGTCTGATGCGGAAAAAGTTGTTTATACCGTACTTTCTCATAGAATGGATATGTCGATGAGAGATGAAAGGTTTTGTGATGAGAACGGTTATTTTATCTTTTTTAAGCAAAAAGAGCTTGCCAAAAAGATGGGGCGTTCTTTAATTTCGATAAAACGGATATTCAAAGCATTAGAGGAACACGGACTTATTGTTACACAAAAAAGAGGGACAGGTCTTGTACAAAAGATTTATTTAGTAAATCCGTATGACATTATTGAAGCAAATAATAAAGCAAGTGTTGTTCTTGATGATGATAGAAATCCGTTTTACGAAGAAAATGAATCCGCTCAAACAGGTATCAAAAATGATACTTCACAGGTATCAAAAATGATACCCGCAGGTATCAAAAATGATACCCGAGAGGTATCAAAAATGATACCTCCTTTATATGAGAGAGATATACAAGAGAGAAATATACTGAGAGATAAAGAAATATATAAAGAAAAACCCAAAATTGAATCGCCCAAACGAAAGTGCTTTTCAAAGCCAACAGTTGATGAGATAAAAACCTATGCCGACGAAAAGGGATACTATAACTTTGATGCCGAACGTTTTTATGACTACTATGAAGCGAACGGCTGGCATTGCGGCAAATCACCGATGAAGGATTGGAAAGCCGCCGTGAGAAACTGGATGAGGAATAACAGCAAATGGAAAAACGATTATAGCTCACGATACGCAGATGAGGATGAGAGGGAATCCAAAGAAACCTTACATAGACAGATAGCGGAATTAGAGAAAGCAGGTTACTTGTGATGCAGGATGTACAAAAAATACTTGATGAAATGAGAAAAGCCATGGGGGATAACCTTAAACCAGTGGAAGAGAAGAAGTACAAATGCTTTCGTTGCCAAGACACAGGGACTATCTTCATTATCGAGGATGGAATTACCAAGGCGATGGATTGCCCTGATTGCAAAGCAAGACGATTAAGTGCTAAGTGGCTGAAAAAGAGCGGAATATCAGTTACGGATTACGAGAAATACAAACTTGATACTTTTATTGCGGATACGCCGATGGCGAAACAGATGAAAAAAGAAGCCATCGACTTCTTGCAGAAAAAAGATTCTTTGGGTATTGGATTTTTCGGAAAGTCGGGCGGTGGTAAAACGCATATCTGTATTGCAATCTGTCAAGCCTTGAACAAAGAGCATTATTACTGGCAGTACAGGGAAAGAATACAGGAAATCAAAAATGCGATGTATTCGGATGCCAAGACTTACGACCTTTTGGTTAGGCAGGCGAAGGAAGCACCGTGCCTGTATATTGACGATTTATTCAAGGGCGCAGAAACGAACGGAAAACTGTCACAACAGGATTTACAAATCATGTTCGATATTATCAACGCTCGATACATTAAAAGACGTATAACCATTATCTCAAGCGAATTTAAATTCAGGAAAATACTAGATTTAGACGAAGCAATCGGAAGCAGGCTGTATGAAATGATGATGCCCCACGTTGTTGATGTATTGGGGGAAAATAGAAGGTTGCGTAAAAAGTTGAATAGTTGTATAATTGGAGTTAAGTAAAACTTTACAAGCTGCGGAAACAACAGCGGCAATGATGAACTTAAACTGGAAGGTAAACATGAACACAGTAAATCTTTTAGGCACAGTATTCGATACGCCGTCTTTAAAAGGTGGCAAGAAAGTAAAATTTAAACTGACTTGCACACACACGAGAATTTCTGCGGACGGCAATACAGAAAAAATCAAAAACACAATTACATGCATTGCTTTTGGCGATTTTGCTAAGGCAATCGCAGAAAATGTCAAAAAAGGCGAGCTTTGGGAAGTCAGCGGATACTGGGCGGTAACGCCGTTTGTTGGAGCGGATGGAAATAAAACGATTTCCAATGAGCTTGTGGTTACGCTGATTGCAAAGCCACTCAAAATTATAAAGGGGTCTAGGACTGCTTAAAATAAGTCTATTTTCGCTTGCAAGGCGAATTAAGTATAACTTTACCATTTAGCGACAGAAACGGCTATAATGGCTGAAATTTCAAGTTTCGTTTAACATGAGGGGTTACATGAAATTGGTTTTCAAGGTTGACGGTCGTTTGCCGGGGCTGAATGAGCTGATTAACGAGGCGCGGAAGAATAGATACTCTAGTGCTTCGCTGAAAAAGACGGCGCAACGACCTTTGGAATTAGTGTTTCGTCGGCAGTCTTGCGGCAGGAAATTGAAGAATCACGCCCTTGTGAACGTTCGTTTTTATGAACCGTTTAACAAGAAGTATCGCCGTGATGATGACAATATTTTTGCTGGTCTTAAATTTATTATGGATGCGTTTACGGCAGTTGGCGTGATTGCCGACGATAATCCTAAATATGTTCACGTCAAGCCGGAAAGAATTAAGGATTGCGAAAAGCCACGAATAGAGATAGATATCGAGGAGGACGAATGAGACGCTTTAAAAAATTATCAGACAATGCGATTATCCCGACGAGAAAGACAAGGAATAGTGCGGCATACGATTTATGCGTACCTGACGGGAAGGAAATCATTATTCATCCGCGGGAGACAGTGAAGTTTGAAAGCGGTATTGCCGCACAAATGAATGACGATGAATTTTTAGCAATTTACGTCCGTTCATCAATCGGAATCAAGAAAAGTCTTATGCTTCCTAACGGGACTGGAATCATTGATAGCGATTATTTCGGAAACAAAGACAATGGCGGAAATATCATTATCGCACTGCATAACTTTGGCGAACAAACAGTGATTTTAGAGCCGAAGCAAAGAGTGGCACAATGCATTTTTCAGAAATATCTGACTGTAGATGATGAAAAAGAAATTACCAATGAACGCACTGGCGGTATAGGGAGTACGGACTAATGAACGACGTTGGTTATGAATACAAAAAGCACCCGATACAGCCGTTTGACGTAATCAAACAATGTTTCTCTTTCGAAGAACGCAAGGGCTTTTATCGAGGAAACGTATTGAAATACATCATGCGGATGAATGATAAAGGGCAAGAAGAAAGCGATGCCCAAAAAGCACTGGCGTATTGCCAAGAACTTGTGAAAGTATACGAAGAAAAGCCGAAGAGGTTTAATCAAGATGAAGTGCAAAAAGTATTATCGCGACATGGAAAAATTCAATGCGTACAAGAAGAGAAGTGCATCCCGATACAGGGAAACGACTAGATTTTATGGTATCGGAACGAAGTATAGCCGATACACAGAAGATGAAGAGAAAATCATATTAGACAGAGGTTACACGGATAGAGAAATAGCAAAACTGCTGAAACGTTCTGTAAATGCAATCCAAAAGAAAAGGCACACATTGACCCATGACCAATCAAGAAGCGTATGAATTTGTCCTTTCCTGCTGGGCTAGAGAGCAGGCATATACCAAGCTCACAGAAAATCTAATGGAAGAAATTGTGAAAGATTGCAATGAACATAAGCCTGCCAATGAAATCTTGCCGAAAGCGATTAGATGCATAGCGGCTGGTACAGGAAATGTTGTATTTGCAAGACAATGTTTAGACAATTTACGAAAGGTAACAGATGGAACTTGAAACGATTGAAAAAACACTAAAAACTTGCCCATTTTGCGGAAGTCACAATGTGAGAGTAAACGGCGTTATCTTTCCTAGCGCCGCATGTGAAGATTGCAAGTGCTACGGTCCGGTGGTTTTTCAAAAGAAGATGCCGTCAATAAATGGAATAAAATGGTAAATAATCGAGAAGATGCACAGACATTTGAAATTGTTGTAACGAAGGACAAGCATGTGGAAGTATGAAAGCAGAAAATCTCAATGTTAAGATGATGCCGATTGATGACTTAATACCGTATGATAAAAACCCGCGAATTAACGAAAATGCGGTATATTCAGTCGCTGAATCCATTAACGAATTTGGATTTAAAGTGCCTATCGTTGTTGATAAAAACAATGTAATAATCAATGGACACACAAGATTAAAAGCGGCGCGGTCTTTAGGTATAGAGAAGGTGCCAGTTGTTATTGCTGATGATTTAACGCCCGAGCAAGCGAAGGCGTTTCGCCTAGCTGATAACATGACCGCACAGCTAAGCGGGTGGGACATGGATTTACTGAAAGACGAAATGAACGATTTAGCTGATGAATTTGATATGGGGCGTTTCGGATTTCCTGACATGGATTTTGAAGAATCAGAGGATGATTTAGCTGACGAACTGAAAGACAAGGACGAAAGCGATGATTTACCAACTCAATACAAGGTCGTCATATCCTGCAAGGACAAAGATGAACAGGAAGTTATTTTAAGCAAGATGAAAACCCAAGGATACGACTGCCAGCCTGTAAGTTTTAAGTAAGGAGCGTACCAATGGGAAAGACTTTTTCAGATTATACCCCGGATGAGCGAAGAGCTTTAGGGATGAGGGGCGGAAATAGGCGATGGGAGATTGATGAAAAAAGGAAAACGCTAAGAACGCTTGCCGAAGAATACGGAAGAAGCAAAATTAAGAATCAAAGAATCATACAAATGTTGAGAGAAAGCGGAATTGACCCCAAGGACGCCATTCAAGACATGTTGCTGATTTTGCAATGCTTTAATCAAATTTCCAAAGGAAACCCCAAGTGGGCGGAAATCTATCTGAAAATAAGACAGGAATCTAACCCTGACTTTATGGAATTAAGACGGGCAGAGCTTAAATTAAAGAAGGCAGAGCTTAAATTGAAAGAGAAACTTGCTGAAAAACAATTAGCTGAAAGCGAAAGCGAAGAAGGCACCAAGCCACAAGTTATTTTATATATGCCGAACAAAGAATAGGAGAAAGCATAATGAATGAACATTTTTCAAAACAAACATTAGTCGATGAAATTGCTAAAGAAAATGGGCTGGTTAAATCTGAAACAGAAAAGATTGTGAATCTTTTTATTGAAAAAATCAAAGAACATTTAAGAAATGGCGACAAAGTAACAATTCCAAAATTTGCGGCGTTCAACACTAAAATTGTGAAGGAACGTTCGTATAAGATTAACGGGAAAGAGTATACAAAACCTGCTAATATTAAGTTTACTGCCAAAATGTCAAAGTTTAATACAAAGGAAATCCAGCAATAATAGAAAGCCAGTAAAAGACAGACACCATGCCTGTCTTTTTTATTTGAGGTGAGAATTGAATCCAATCATACTTAAACCGCAGGAGGGACCGCAAGAGCGTTTCCTAGCGACAAGTGCGGATATATGTATATTTGGCGGTTCGGCGGGCGGTGGGAAATCGTTTGCACTGTTACTTGAGCCGCTCCGATATATGGACGTGGAAGGGTATAAGGCGGTCGTTTTCCGACGAAATTATACGCAGATAATGGCGGCGGGCGGTCTATGGGATGAATCCTCTAAAATGTACCGACTGCTTCCTAATGCGGTTGCCACCATGTCACCAAAGGCGCACTGGACGTTTGGAAGGAAAGCGGTTATCAACTTTGATTATCTCTCAAGGGATGACGATGTTTACAAGTGGCAAGGTTCACAGATTTGCGCGCTTTGTTGCGAAGTAAATACTCCTGTGCTTATGAGCGACGGAACATATAAAAAAGTCACCGATATTAAGGTCGGTGACAAGGTAATGACACTAAAGGGCGTTCAGACTATAACCCATGTTGGGGTAGAAGAAGAAAAAGATTGTGTAAAAGTAACGGATGAACACGGAAACAGTCAAATACAATCGACAAATCACGAATTTCTTACTACTTCCGGCTGGTTGTCGTATGATTCCGCGAATAAATCCATTTTAAATTATAGTAATCCAGTATCTTTTGCAGGTAAACATAGTTTGTTTGCGGATACTGTTTATAAAAAGAACGGCGAGAAATTGATGGGTTCAAAGCAGATTCAACAATTTTTGTTGAAAGTTGCGGATTCGCATCTATCAACTCTTGCGCGGTGCGAGTGTCATAAGTCGTGTGAAGCTCTCCACGCTTTGACTTGCGAACAAATTTTATACCGTTTCTTTCACAAATACGCTTTATTGTACGAGCTGAAATTCCAGTCGCTTGAACAATTTCTCGCAGTCCATACCTATCGTCAGGGGCGTAAAGGAGGACTTTCTCAATCGCCGCTTTATCATCAATCTTCGTTGGCGAACGGCGAACATAAGGCTTTGTTAAATCAGGAAAATGAACCCGAAGTGTTTGAACTGTTATGCCGAAATGTGCCGCCGTCTGTTTTATACCGTGAGATTTTAGCATTTCTTCGACTGCATCGGCGGTCATGCCGGGGTGGGAAGAAAGACGGCGCAATTTCATATGAATTGCCTGATGCTCACTCCTTGTCACGACCTGTAAATTTTCAAGGCGATTGTCTAATTTGTCTTGATTGCGATGATGCACAATTTCCGTTTCAAGCAAGTATCTCCCAAGACGGCGTTCTGCGAATAGACGGTGTTGTTGAACAAATCCCCAAATGTTCGCTTTCGGATGGTGAGGGCAATATTGAAAACGGTATTTACCGTAAATTATTGTATCAACATCCGTATAGTCACGATAAATTTCTTTCGGAAGGGTGTTATTCTCTTTGCTCATTAGTGATTACTCCTATCGGCAAAAAAACAGTGCGGGCATTTACCGTTTCCTCTCAAAACAATTTTATCACAGAAATGGGTATCGTGAATAAAAACTGTTTCGATGAATTAACACATTTTAGCGAAAAGCAATTCTTTTATATGCTATCCCGTAACCGTTCAACATGCGGCGTCAAACCATATGTCAGAGCGACATGTAACCCTGATGCCGATTCATGGGTGGCTAAATTTATAGCATGGTGGATAGACCCTGAAACAGGATACCCGATTAAAGAGAGGAGCGGCGTAAAGCGCTATTTTACCCGTGTGGATGATACGGTGATTTGGGGCGATACTGCCGAAGAGTGTGCTGAAAAAAGCGGCGTCGATATAAGTTTATGCAAATCCGTTACTTTTATTGCATCATCCATTCATGATAATAAAGCGTTATTAGCGGCTGACCCGAGCTATTTAGCATCTCTGAACGCATTGTCTCTTGTTGAACGGGAAAGACTTCTAAATGGGAATTGGAAGATTAAACCCGCGGCTGGATTATATTTTCCGAGGAATGGAATACGAATTGTCAAGACTATCCCTGATAAACTGCTTACGTCTGTTCGTGCATGGGATTTAGCGGCAACTGAAATCACAACATCAAACAAAGACCCTGACAGAACTTGTGGGACGTTATGGGGACGTATGAGAAACGGGCAGTATATCATCCTTGACGGCATTCGCGTGGCTAAAAATGCGGCAAATGTACGGGATTTAATCGTATCAACCGCCAAGCAGGATAAAACCATGTATGGGACAAGCAAGATATTCATTCCGCAAGACCCCGGGCAGGCAGGGAAAGACCAGTCTAGGAGCTATGCCAAGATTTTAACAGGATATTCGTTCATGTCTAATCCGGTAACAGGAAATAAAATAACTCGTGCTGAACCTATGGCGGCGCAATGGCAGAACGGGAATATTTATATGCTTGAAGGGGAATGGAATAAGCCGTATTTAGATGAAATGGATGGGTTTCCTGATTTATTACATGATGACTATGTTGATTCATCGTCTGATGGTTTCCGTATTGTTTCCAATTATTCCGCATGGGGAGGGTTGACCAAGTGACAGTCGAAGATTTCTTTAAGTACACCATGTATGAAAACAATCTCTTAAAAGCCATGAAAGCAGAAAAGTCCGTAAATAAGAGCAATATCAAAGAAATTCGCACGATTAAAGGAAGTTTTGAAGAGGACGAAATGAAAGACCTTCTATGCAGGATAGAAGAAAAACTCTCGAGGCGGGAAAGAGATATAGTTTCACAAATCAACTTGATTATGACGTTACAACGGTATGCATTGGGACTTATATCCATGCTTGAAAGAAGTGACGACAAAACCGTCATGCATGAGCGGTATATTTTAGGGCATCAATGGGAAGATGTGGCAGAAAACACTCATTGGTCGATTTCTCAAGTGTACAACATTCACAGGCGCGCTATGGATGAAATTAAAAGCCGTGTAAAAGAATTGCCGATAGAAATACAAGAAAAAATAAAAGCATGAATATCTGTAGTAATTTATAGATTAACGTATGCTATAGTGATGATAAGAAATTTACGAAAGGCACGATATGGGAAAGAAAAAGAAAACTTTACGAAGTGACGGCTTTGTGAACGCCTTTACTGGGCAGGGCGTGAAATCTCGTGACCCGTTCGCGTCATACAGTGTGGATAGTGAAATACCGCTTTACGATAAAGAAATCGACAACCTTTATACATATAACGGGATTGCTAGAAAAATCGTAGAGATTCCAGCAGACGACGCGGTATCGGAAGGCTTTAAACTCATAAACGGTTCAGATGAGATAGAACAATCTAAAGCTGTTATGTCAGAGCTTGAAGATATAAAATGGGACAATAAATTCAGTGAAGCACTGTCATGGGAAAGAGCGATGGGCGGTTCGGCTATTCTTATGATGATTAACGATGGGCGGCGGTTCGATGAACCGTTAGACATTAAATCAGCAGACAGGGTAGAACGCCTAGATGTTTATTCAAAACAAGATATTTCAACAACGGGGAGTTATTATTCTGACCCAAACGACCCGAAGTACGGCAGACCGTACATGTACACCCTTATAAATGAATATGGGAACTCTATAAACGTACATGAAAGCAGGCTGCTCCTCTTCCGAGGCGGAAGAATTTCAAAAGAAGAGCGCCGATACAGAGATGGATGGGGCGGCACCGTGTTTGATGTGATTCAACGCCGTCTTATACAGTATGAAACCTCAATGAACCTTTCCCTTGCGGCACTTTCCCGCCTTTCGCAATCCATGCTTAAACTTAATGGGTTGGCGGATATTCTTTCCAGTGATGGCGGCGAAGAAATCATACAAAAACGCTTACAGGCGATTGATATGGCTAGGCACTTTTTGAATACCATAGCCATTGATTCTGCTGATGATTATCAGCAATATGGACTGGCATTGGGCGGAATACCTCAAATTTCAGAAGAGTTTGAAGTTGCATTAGCCGCCGCAACGAATATACCAGTCACTATACTGTTTGGGCGTTCCCCTGCTGGGTTAAACGCCACCGGAAGAAGCGATTTTGAACAGTATTACAAAATGGTAAATCGGATTCAGACGCGGAACATGAAACCGCAGTTATCGCGGCTTATATCCATTCTGAACCAATTAAAAGGGTTAAATCTTCCCGAAAAATACACTATAGAATTTAATCCGCTTTGGACGATGAGCGAGCCGGAAAAAGCATCCGTAAAACAGACGAAAGTCAACACCGAGGCGGCGAAGATTAACGCCGTGAATACTCTTGTAAGTTCAGAGATTATCACAAAAGAAGAGGCAAGAAAAATTCTCTCCGAAATTATGAGCGAGGTGAAATAAAATACAACGATTCGATACATATGCGTTTCAAGCGCAAAGAACAGGTGAGGGGTATATCGAAGATTCACCGATTGTTGGGAGAACGGGAATACTCCTCTATCAAAACTTTGATGGAAGTGTGAGACGCGAGTATAGACCACCCGAAGAGGCGTTCAATGAGCAAAGTCTCATGTCTCTTAAAGGAAAGCCAATTACCATTGGACACAAGGGCGTTGTCAATTCGCAGAATATTGACGCACTTCATCCAGTGGGGACGGTTTTATCCGAAGGCAGAAAAGATGAAAACAACATCGTGGCAGACGTAATTTTATACACTTTGCCGACAGAGGATAGAGAGCTTTCCTGTGGGTACACACTCGACCTTGATGAAACATCGGGCGTAACACCTGACGGCGAACATTATGACGCCGTACAGAGAAACATTAGGTATAACCATTTGGCTATAGTACACCGAGGAAGGGCTGGCGTATCAAGGCTGAACATGGATGGCGACCAAGTTATAGAAGATTCCAATAAGGAGGACGAAATGGTAAAAATTCGTATTGACAGTGGTTTAGAGTATGAAACCGCGCCGGAAGTTAAGGTATATGCTGAAAGATTAGCACAGGAAAATCAAGACCTGAAATCGGAAATGGCGGCTAAAGATAAACGCGCTGATGAAGATTTAAAAACTATTAAAGCAGAAATGGCAGAAAAGCAAAAAGCAACCGATGAAGAAATTTCTTCTCTCAAAGCTGAAATCGAAAAGCTGAAAGCAGGAAAGAAGGAAAAAGAAACCGAAGCTGATGAGGCTAAAAAAGATTGCGAAGCGGCAAAGGCTGAACTTAAAAAGGCTAAGCAGGATTCTTCCACCTTACAGGCTAAATGCGATTCTGCGGAAGCCGACGTGAAGAAATTAAAAGAAGAAGCAGAAAAGAAAGACGCAGAATTTAAGGCTAATTTTGATTCTGCCGTAAAAGAGCGTATCGAAATGCTTTCCATTGCAAAAGCCCATAACATTGAAAAAGCTGATGAAATGAACGCACATGATATTAAAGTGGCAGTCATTAAGTCTGTTCGCGGCGATTCATTTGACCTTGAAGGCAAAGACGACAACTATATCAACGTCTGCTATGACCTTTGCAAAGATGATGACGCAAAGGAGCATGATGATGGCATGAGCGCACAGCGTCAGCAGTTTGGTAAAAAGAACGACAGAAAAGATTCTGATGATTCTGATGAATTATCCGTCGAAGAACTCGAAAAACGTCTTAGAAAAGACGAAAGTGAATTATACCTGAAGGAGGTTAAATAATGGCACAAGCTAAACCGTTCACTTGGTATGGTGAAGATGCACCCGCGTTTAAAGGACAACTTGCAGATACCACCGCCCATGTAATTGATTCTTTTGCGTCCGAAGGCGGCGTTGAACCGGGTACTCTTGTTATGAGAGGCACTGATACCGCGAAACAGGTAAAACAGATTAAAGCTGATACTGATTCCGCGAAGGCTATCGGTATTGCGGTACATGTTCATAAAGAACCGGAAACCCCGTATTACCCGACTGGCTATTCTGTACCAGTTATTACCTTTGGCGACGTTTATGTCGAAGCTGGCGCAGATGTAAAAGCTGGCGATACCGTGGCAATCAAGACCAACGGCGACCATGTTGATTATGTCGTATCTACAGGGGAAACTTCGGACACTGTAAAGGCACTGACCGGGTTTACTTACCTTGATTCTGTATCAAAAGGCGAAATCGTAAGAGTTCGCGTTCGTCAATAGTCAATAAAGGAAAGGACAATAAATGAAAAACATCAATTTAGATGATGCACGTATTTTAAAGAATACGAACCTTGATGCGGATGAATCCGCATTCTTAACTAGACAGCTTACCTACGTTCGTAAGAAGGCATTACAGGTAAAGAAAGCACCGCTCAACGCTTTCACTGTATTCCCTGTAATGACAGATGTACCAGCAGGCGCAGAAACCGCCGTACAGCGCATTTATGATTCCGTCGGCATGGCAGAAGTCATCTCTAACTATGGTGACGACCTGAAACGTGTTGACCTCGTGGCTAAAGAAAACGCGGTTCGCGTTGTAACCGTCGGCGACGCTTATGGTTATAACTACAAGGAACTGCGTAATGCGATGTTTGCCAACATGAACCTTGACTCTATGAGAGCATCCGCCGCACGCCGCGCGATTGACGCAAAGTTAAACCGCATTGCATGGCATGGCGATTCCGCACACAACGTTATCGGGTTCTTAAACAACGATAACATTACCGCATTCTCACTTCCGGCGGATGGCACGTCCAATGCGACCGAGCTTTCTAAAAAGACCGAAGAAAACGTCATCCGAGATATGAATGATTTCATCGAATCCATTCCGGAACAGACCAAACAGGTGGAACAGGCGAACACGGTACTCCTTGCACCAAAGGCGTATAACCACCTTGCGACCACCCGTCTGAAAGATTCAGACCGTACTATCCTCGAATTTTTACAGGGCGTACACCCGGAAATTATTCGCTGGATGAAAATCGGTGAGCTTGAAAAGGCAGATAACGGCAAAGACGTAATGATTGCGGGCAACTTCATTCCTGAATACATCAAGTTTGAAATCCCGAACAGATTCACGCAGATGCCTGTTCAGCCGAACAATCTTGAATACAAAGTGCCGTGCCTGTCAGAAGCCATTGGCGTATCCATTACAATGCCGCTCGCGTTCGCAAAGGCTAGTGGTTGCTAATGAAAGTTATTAACAGAACATCTCATCTTATCATTGCTGGTGGTGTACTCCTCGTACCGAGTACACCGACCGAATGCGATTTTGCTGAAATGAGAAAGATTTATCCGAAACTGGCAGAAGAAGAGCGGGCAGGCAGGATTCAAATTGTCAGTGAAGAGGCGGCTAAAATCGAAGCGGAAGAAGTGGAACAAAAGACAGTGAAAGAATTAAAAGAATACGCAGACCGCAAGGGCATTAACCTTGATGGATGCAAAAACAAGGCGGATATTCTGAACGCCATTAAAGTTAGCGAGGGTTAAAATGTATGATACCGAGAAACTCCTTGACCTTGCGCCTGAATTAAACGGACTGGACGAGGGGACATTGCAGATGGGATTTGAAACCGCATCGGTATTTGTCAGTCGTAAACAGTTTGGCAAGGCATACGATTTGGCACTTATATATTTAACCGCGCACTTATTAACACTTAGAAAATTATCCATGAGCGAGGGCGCGTCAAGCGGCGGCGTTACAAAAGAGGTAACGTCAGAACACGAGGGCGCGCTATCCCGTTCCTATGGTACATCCCTTTCGAGCGATGCTTTTTTGGCAAAAACGATATACGGTATTATGTTTGAACGGCTTAAACGTCGGGTGATTATACCTGTGCTTACAAGAATGGGGTAGTGATACATGGCATGGTTTAGGAAATCCTATACTGTACAAAGAACGTATAGAGACAAAACAACCGAAGATGTCACCATCATTGCTGATGTTCAACCGTCAAATGATACGAGCATAAGCCCTGTTGGTACGACTGACAGGGCTATTCGTATCTATACAAACGATGAGATATTTCCATCCAATCAGCCGCCAAGTCAGGCGGTAAAAAAAGATATTATCACCTACCAAGGGGAAGAATACAAAGTCACCAAAGTGGAAAAGTATGATGGCGGTATTATCAGTCACTTTGAGGGGACGGCAGTGCATTATGATTTGCAGTCTATCGTCGTTTATAAGCCCATACGGAAGCCCGACGGTCAAGGTGGGTATAAGAGTACCCTAGAAACGCTGGGCGCGTTAAAAGCGAAAATAAATCAACCGTCGATGAGCATGACTGGCGGCGAGACAGGTTCGAAAGAAAGCATGGTTCAGCAAATTATTATAGATGACGAATTAGAGGGACTAGATACATCTTGCCAAGTTGAATACAAGGGCGAAATGTTTGAAATACTCTATATAGACCGTTCAAAGTACGACGTATTGACGCTTTCAATGCAGAAGCAGGTCAACCGTGGCTAAAATCATATTGGACGATTCTTCGCTTTCAAAATACGTTGAGGAAACCACCAAGAGATTGGATTCTGCTTGTGAAAAAGCAGTAAAGGATACCTGCGAAGATATACAGAGAATGGCGAAACAGCTTGCCCCTGTCAGGTCGGGTAAACTAAGAAATTCCATCAAAACAAAGGTGGAAGGGATGAAAGGCGAAGTGTATTCCGATGTTTCTTATGCGGGATATGTGGAAAACGGAACAAGAAAAATGAGGGCAAGACCTTTTTTAAGACCTGCATACGATGCCTGTATAAAAGAACTTATGAGTAGAGTGGTGAAGAATTTATGAATATACGGATACCGCTTAATGAATTTCAAAAATCGTTATATCAGTTACTCTCAAAAGGGCAGTCAGTCCCTGTGTACGACAGGATTCCCGATGAGCAGATAACATTGCCATACATATGGTTAGGAATGATGCAGGACGTTCCTATTGATGAAAATAAGACATTTTTCACACACTTTATTACTCAATATATTCATGTTTTCTCTAATTCCCAAGGAAAAAAAGAAATGAGCGAAATTATGAATGATATAATTTATCTCATTTCCTCTTACGATTTACCGATGGAACACAATCGCCTGATTGAAAGCGAGCTTTCAACCGTCACGGCAAATGGTGAGGAATACCAAGAAGGAATGACGGGTTATCATGGGATAATTGTTTATAAATTTAAGATACAACAGGAGGACTAAATGGCATTAACGCAAGAACAATTAGATGCACTTCCGAAATATAAAAATACCGCCCAAGCAGTCGCAGGCAAGGACGTTATTATTTATGTTGCGGCGCAGGCTAATCCTTATGAATGGGTTTTAATCGGCGGTCAGCAAAATTCCCCTATTGCTGAAAAGGCTGATTCTATTGATGCAACGGACAAGACCACCGGGAATTACTCTAAAAAACTGGCGGGGCTTCATAGCTGGTCAATTTCCTTTAGTGGTTTATGGGTATTAGGCGATGAAGGAATTGAGATTTGCCATAATCGATTCATCAATGATGAACCCGCATTATTCCGCATTGAGTATGCGGACGGTTCCTATAGACAAGGATGGGGTACGATTACCGCTTTCTCGGATGACAACGCACACAAAAACGCGCTTTCTGTAAAGATGACAATCGAAGGAAACGGCGAACTTTCTAGCATGGTTACACCGCCAACACCGACGGCAACTTCGCCGACTATTTCTGCTAGTGCGTCTAAAGACGCCACCGTTAAATTTAACACGGCAGATATCGCAATCCGTGCGTTGAAAGATGAGAACGGGATTTCTCTTGAGTACGATGTGGATTATGATTTAGTGGGCGACACATTGACGGTCAAGAAGGAATATTTATCTAAAATCAAGCAGGCAACCACGCTTACCGCGAAATTTGCAAACAAAGTGGACATTGCGATTTCTGTTACTGCTGGGTAACAATATGGGAACCTGTAATTGGGTTCCCATTTTCATTTAGGAGAAGAATAATGAGACAAGAAACTATTTTCAAGATTGGCGGAAAAGATTATAAATTTGTTCTTACCATCGGTGCATTCGTTCCAATGGAAAAGGAACTGGGGAAGTCGCTCCTTGCTTTGCTGAATCCGGCAGAGGGAAAGTTTACCGAAGCAATGACCGTGGAAAACATGAAAACTATTCTGAAATATGGCTTGCAGGGTATTAAAAGAGATGATGATACAGTCTATGACTTAATGGATAAATTCATCGAAGATGGCAATACCATTGATATGCTGGCAGGCAAGATTTTAGAAGCGGTATTGCTTAAATCGGATTTTTTTCTTCCAAGGGCGGCAAAAGTGAAGGCAGAAAAATAGAATCTCTTACGGAATGGGTTGAACTGTCTGAACCATTCGCCTATGGGTATTTGGGATTAAGACCATGGGAGTTTGAAAAAATGACCATGGGAGAATATCTGTCTGTCAGCGATGCATATAGCAAAAAAATGCAGTCCGACGATAGGCGAATGGCGTATTTTACCGCATGGATGCTTACACCGTACAGTGAAGATTTGAATAAAACCTATCAAACCATCTATTATGGATTGCACCCGGATGATAAACCGTTACCCGAAGAAGAGAAAGAACAATTCTGCGAAATGTTTAACGTATGAGGAGATAATAAATGGCTGATGACTTAAAGTTACATGGCGAAATTGAGATTGATACCAAAAAAGCCAATGAAGCCTTTAGCGAATTAGAGGGCAAAGTCAAAAAAACGTTTGATGTTGCCCCCTTATCTGCGTTCGAATCCTCTTTAGGCGGCGTAAACGGTAAAATCGCTAGTATTTTTGGCACATTCTCTAAAATATCTGCACTGGCGGCAGGCGGGTTCGGGCTTACCGCCATGGTGCAGGGCGCAACACAAGCGGGCGAGAATTTATACCAGCTTTCCAATAGATTTGGCATGACCATTGGGGAAGCGGCGACTTTCAACAGGATTTTGAGTAGCACCGGCGCGGATGCTATGACCGCCGCACGAGCTTTAGGCAGATTGGATAGCACATTAGCGTCCTCGGGGAAGAGCGGCGATAGAGCAAAAGCAACATTAGACGCAGTTGGCGTAAAGCTGACGGATACCGAAGGGCGGTTACTTCCTTTTAACGACCAATTAAAGGCTATGGCAGAGGGGTACGAAAAAGCCGAAAAAGCAGGTGCTGGGCAGGAATTTGTGCTTAATACGCTAGGCATACGAGGCATGGCGTTAGTGGGTACGTTAAAGCAGTATAACGAAGTCGCTAAAATCGCAACATCTATCAAGGGTGTTGGGCTGGACGCTAATCAAATGCATGAACTTAGCAGACAGATTCAACAGGTAAACATGCAATTTGGCAGCTTAAAATTAGTAGCTGGCGTTGCACTTGCGCCTATTGCACATGAACTGTTAAATGAAGTTATTCCCGCTTTACAGAATTTAGCAAAATGGATTGGCGAAAACAAAGAAGATGTGGTGGCGTACACAAAGACTATTGTTGAGCTGATTGCCATTTATGAGGGGTTAAAACTTGCGGCGAAAGCGTATGAGAGCATTAGCGTATTCAAAAAGAATATAGAGGATGCGTATGCCGCGGCTAGAGCCGTTGCAGAGGCAGAAGCAGAAAAACAGGCAACCGTAAAAGAATCATCTTTGGAAATGGAAGCGGATGCAGAACGTGTGGGCGAAACCATGACGGGTGCATTTGAAGATAGCGAGCAAGCGGCTAATAAGTTTGGCACGACCGCGACGGCACAGGCTAAAAAAGTGGCAAGCGAGGCGACCGTTTCCGCTAATACAGTAAAGACGCAATATGTGGAAGCATATACGGCGGCGCAGGGGAAAGTGGCAGAAACGACCGCGACAACGGCAGGATTAACCGCAGTCACAGAGGCGGCAGGAAATGCGTCTATTGTCGCAGGAGAAAAGACCGTCGCGGCGTCAGTATCCGCGACCGCAAAGGTTCAGGTATTGACAAAGGCGGTATTTGCGCTTGCAGGCGGATGGATTGGCGTTGCAGTTGCCATAGGCGAGGCGGCAGTAAGTCTTTATAATTTTTATGAAGAAGAAAAGAAGAAAGCCGCGTCTGAAAAAGTTTATACATACAATGGGAAAGAGTATCAGTACGATGAAAAAGACCATACCATGCTTGAATTGCGGAATGGCGTTAGACGAAATGTATATGACGCCAATGAAAATAACGCCGCCTATGAAGCCGCCGTTCAGCAAGGGTTAAAGCTGGATGAAAATGGCAGGATTATAAAAGATAATGAGGATGCAACAAAAAAGAATACAGAAGCATTAGACAATTTCACCAACCAGTACCAAGATATTATGGACAAGATAATGGCGGTTGGGGAATCAGACAGTGAAGGAAAAACGTCAAAAGGTTCATCGAGTAAAGTAGAAAAAGCAACAAAGAACAACCAACAGCAAGACGGGGAATCCAATGCCATGTATGCCATGAGATACCTGATAGGGAACGGGTTCACTAAGGAACAAGCCGCAGGAATTGTCGGGAATCTCATGCAGGAAAGCGGCGGCGGTACGTTTGATTTAGGATTAAATGCGACCGATGGGACGGCGCAGGGCATAGCACAATGGCAGGGAAGCAGACTAACCGATTTAAGAGATTTCCAAAGAGATAGATTTAATGGCGAAGATACGCTCGATAGCCAATTAGCGTTTTTAATTTATGAGATGCAGGACAAGGAAAAAGGCGCATATAATCAGATAAAAGGTACTAACAACGCAAGAGATGCGGCGTATGTAACAGATAAGTATTACGAACGTTCTAAGGGGACAGAACGCGGCAAACGCATGGATTATGCAGAAGAGGCATATAATGCGTTTACAGGTGAGTTTGGCGAATATGACGCCAGTGGCGCAAAAGGAGTTATAGACCGTCAGAAACAGATAGATAACGCTAAAAAGCAGTTAGAGGATTTAGAAAAAAGCCTTAACACATCCACCAAAGAAGTAACCGCCACCCAGTACGAAAATCAGATGCAGAAACTTGATACAGAAATAGAAAATAAGAAGAAAGAGATTAAAAACATTAAAGAAGTTTCTGATGACATAGATACGTCTAAAGCCGAAAAAATGCTTGAAACGTATAAGAATGCCAAGATTGATGAAATTAACAAAGAATGGGCTGAATCTTTAGAAAAAGTTAAAGAGAAAACAACACAGGTCACTGCCGAAGCCACCAGTGATTACAAGACACTGGCACAAATCCAGTACGAAAATACGGTCAAGCAAGCGGAAAGAGACGAAGAAGAACAAATTAAGAAACTGTCCCGTTATAAAGATGACGTGGAAGCCAAAAAAGTCGCAGAAGATGAAAAGACGGCAAAAGTGCTTGCGGCAACCAAGGAAAGAGAGCAGGCGATTAGAGATGCCTTTGAAAGAACCGCAAATGCAAGAATTAACGATGGTGATGAACAGGCATTAACTGAATTGCTTAATTCGCAAGATGGAAAAGATTACTTCGATTGGCAGTCCAAGAAATCGGAAATGCAGGAGTATTACGACGAATGGAAAAAGTCTCATTTAAGTGTCGAGGATATCATCACTCAAACGTCTAAGACGATGCAGTCAAGCCTTGATACCTTCTTCCAAGATGCTTTCATTGGCACAAAGTCGCTTATGGATTCTGTCTATAGCCTAGTATCTAATCTTTTTAAGTCTATCCTTTCACAGTTTACGCAAAAATGGTCGGCGCAGATTACAACGTCTATACTGGGCGGATTAACTGGAAAGAACGGGAAAAGTACCAATGGCAAGAATACCATTGGTTCAACCGTAACAAATGCAGTCGGTTCTAAGGCAGTTAGCGCAGGTGTAAATGCAATCGGCGGTTTATTTGGCGGCGGCAAGAATGCCAAAGGATTGGATTTCAAATCAGCGACAAAATCACTCAATGCATTCGATAAAGCCACCAAGAGAATTACGGATTCCTTTAAGATTGGCGATACGGGCGTTAAGAGCTTAACCGATACCATGAGCATAGGCACGGAAGTAAAGACCGTGGAAAACACGGTAACAAATGTCATGGGTGCAACCACAAAGCCAGCAGAAGCGGGTACAACAGAGGCGGCAACCAGTGCTATGGGTCAATTAACCAGCGCGGCGATTAGCGCGTCCATTGCTTTAAATTCTGTCAAAGCAGGTGGGATATTAGGTGCCGCGACTGGCGGCGCGATAAGCGGAATTGGAACGTCCACCAGCGATTCCATTCCGGCGATGCTTTCTGATGGCGAGTTTGTGTTAAGAGCAGAGGCAGTCAACAGAATAGGCGTGCCGACGTTAAACGCATTAAATGAGGGCAGGATAAAGCATTTTTCAGCGGGCGGCGTGGTAAGTTCTGTAAGTTCAGTCGGCGGTACAATCGGCGGTGCGGTATCTATCAATATTTCAGCGATTGACGGAAATTCAGTTCGTTCCTTCCTGAAACGCGGTGGGCTGAAAGAAATCAAGCAAGGATTATTCAGCGATACAAGAAATTTCGCCACAAAAGCGGGGGTATGGTGATGAGAACATTTCCTGATATACGTAAATTTGCATGGAAGTCAACCAAAGAAACGGAATGGCAGACCACTATCGCCACAGCAGGTAGCGGTCGATGCCGTACATTGACTAATCGGAAATATCCAAAATGGACAATCGTGACCAAGTTTCAAACACTCACGGACGACGAGAAGAATACCATGTTCGGGTTTATCAATCAGATAAAGGGTGCCTATGAACCGTTCTTTTTCCTAGACCCGGAAGATAACAAAGAAACCAACATACCGCTTCCTTCTTTAGGGACAAACCAGTATCAATGCGTCATGAAAATGGGCGACTATGTGCAACCTGTTTACAAAGTAACGGACTTACATGTATTCGTGGATGGCGTGGAATTGCCAAAAACCGATTATATTGAATCGGGCGGCGTCATCCAGTTAAGGGTGGCGCAAATCGGGAAAATAACCGCGTCTTATACATATTATTGGAAAGTCATCATGAAGAACGATGGGTTTAAGATAACCGCCATTTTCAAGAATATCAATCAATCGGATAATCTGACATTGGAGACAGTGGAATGAAGAACGTAACCAGCGCATTAGAAAATTATCTTCTAACGCAGAGAAACATACAGGCATGTGACATATACGAATTGGTATTGCATAACGGACACCATTACTACTATGCAGATATGGATGCAGACATAACGTATAACTCAAAAGTATACCGCCATGACGGGCTGATGTTTGAACGGGAGCAGGTGCAGTTGAACTCAACCGTTGTGGTGGATACAATGAGTATCACCATAAAAGGCGGGAAGAATGATAACCTTGAGGGCATGTCATTTGTCAAGGCAATACACACTGGCGTTCTTGACAGGGCGAAATTGTATTTGCGAAGATGTTTCTTTAGAGATAGCCAAATCATCGGGTGCATTGACCTTTTCGGCGGATTGACGGAAGTTACAAGCGCAGGCGGTTTAGTCGTATCTCTTGATGTAAAGGCGGAAACCAGCGGACTGAATATGGAATTTCCAATACGAAAATATTACCCGCAAGGTTCATTCTCTACCGACAAGGATGGTATTGTTACCATTAAAGACAGTGATGATATAGCCGTTGTTGCGCCTTTTAAACCGCAGAAAGAAGTCTTATTGTGACAAATGGAGAAAAGATAGCGAAAGCCGCTTTATCATGGTTAGGGACGCCGCATGTCAACATGGCAAAGTCTAAAGGGCATGGGGTGGACTGCGGGATGCTCCTTATAGGTTCGCTGGAAGATGCCGGACTGATGCAGAAAGATTCCTATCACATTGAGCCGTATTCAAATGAATGGGCGTTGCACAGAAGTGATGAATGGTTTTTGAACTATGTGAAAGCGAAATGTGACAAAGTGGAAACTATGGATACGGGCGATTTTCTGCTTTACCAGTACGGCAGATGCATTTCTCACGGCGGCATTTACATCGGCGATAATATTTTGTGTCATGCTATGGTTGATGAGGGTGTGATTTTATCTGAATTGAATGACGTTATGTTTTTAGATGCCAAAGGGAAATCACGGCTTAGAGGGATTTATAGGTTTAGGGGGTAGTCATGGGCTTTTTCAAGGGGCATAACACAACAATACGCTCTAATAAAATCAGCGATTTTAGTGTTGGCACAGCAGAATACGGCAGTCCAGTTATGGAAATTTTAGGGACAACTAGGGTAACTGGCAATGTGATTTATTATGATGACTTCACCGCACACGAACACAGGGAAACGCAGAGAAGCGGCAAGGGCGGTCGAAGCAAGACAACCACCATAACATATACCTATACCGTGGCTTGCATTATGGGATTGTGCGAAGGCGAAATCAGCGGGATTGGTAAGATTTGGAAGGATAAAGATGTTTACATCTATCCTAACTCATCGTTGGGATTAACAGCTTTTGTCGGTTCGGCAAATCAGAAGCCATGGGCGTACCTGACCTCTAAACATCCTGACAAGGCACTTTCTTATAATGGGCTTGCTTATGTGGCAGGCGTCATTGATTTAGGGGACAGTGCGTCTTTCCCTAACTATAATTTCGAGGTCAAGGGGAAATTGCTTGATACTGGCGATGGAATTGACGTAAACCCGGCTGATTATATCCGATTCGTATTGGATAAAGTCGGCTTAGGGAATGTACAGATTGACGGATTAGATAACTATAGGAGCTATTGCCGCAATGCTGATATGCTGATTTCCACGCCATCCGATGAAACCAGTGCAAAAAGTGCGCGCGAAATCATTAACGAAATCGCAACCATCACTAATGCCTATATGTTTTGGTCGAATGACAGATTCAAGATTGTTCCTTTGGAAGATAGACCTGTCGGCGGGTGGATGCCGAATAAGACAATCACATATGATTTAACCAGTGATGACTTCTTGCCGCAGGATAACGGCGCATTAGTCACCTATGCGAGAAAAGATTCCAGTGAAGTATATAATCAATTTCCAGTGGAGTTCCTTTCTAGGGATAATGCTTACGAGACGGAAACCGTTGCTTATGAGCTGACGGATGATATTAAAAAATACGGGCTTAGGCAATCAGACACAATACAGGCACATTATCTTTATAAGAAATCACGCGCGGTTAGATTAGCGGAACAGCTTGCCCGAAATGCAAAGTACGGAAGAAACCAGTATACATTTAAACTTGACTGGGCTTTTTGCCGACTGGAGGTTGGCGATTTAGTTACCCTGACAGATGAAACCTGCGGATTAGACCATCAACCAGCTATTATAAACAGTGTAACCGAGGACGCCGATGGGCTTTTAGAATTGACTGCTATCTCACGTCCGCCTATGGATGTGACCGAAGCAAAGTATAATGTACACGAAACAGAAAGACCGTTCGTGGACTTTAATATGGAAGCGCCTAACACGTTGCCTGTTATCTTTCAGCCGCCTGTAGATATAACAACAACTGGGAATGAGGTTTGGATTGCGGGTAAGGGTGTGAACACGTCATGGGGTGGATGCTATATTTATGCCAGTGATGATAACATAAATTATAGGCGTGTCGGGCAGTTGACAAATTCAAGCCGTTTAGGGAAACTCATAAGCGACATATCGGCAGATGATACCACCATTACAGTGTCTTGCAATGACCAGCTTATCAGCGGCACAAAAGAGGATGCAGAGAACGGGAATACTCTTTGCTGGATTGACGGCGAATGTTTCAGCTATCAGACGGCACAGATGAATAGTAACGGGAATTACACGTTAAGCGGATGTATCAGAGGGCAGTATAACACCTCTAAGAGAAGCCATACGAGCGGTTCAGATTTTGTTAGATGCGATACATATTTAGCAAAGTTACCTTTCCAAAAAGAAGATATCGGTAAAAAGGTGTACTTCAAATTCTGCTCATATAACATCTTTGGGGCGAATGTGCAAGACCTCGCAGATGTGCAAGCGTACCAATATACAATTCAGCAATACTACCTGCCACCAGTTACAGGTGTAATGGCTAGAAACAGATACCGAAAGCAACAGGACGGAATAGCGCGTTATGACATTGTTGTTGACTGGACACCGCCTGAATTGGATGCTTATGATAGTGCAGATGTTTGGTATAAAACCAATTACGGACAGGCGGATGACCTGACGTTTAAAGAAGGCGTGCCAGCCGATGAGATGGGATTTAATGGTGAATGGATATACGGCGGGAACGGGAAAACAGAGGTGGTAATACCGCAGGCTATCGTGGGGGATACCTATCAGATTGCGGTATGCACAAAAGACAAGTATAGCGTTTCTACCAGCCCTGATTTATCCCCGCAGACTAAAATTACAGTGGCGTTAAAAACCGAGATTCCTAATGTTCCTGATGATTTTCAAATCACTTTTGGAAACAAATGCATAGTAACATGGAAAGAAGTGACCAATTCCGATATAGCTTATTATGAAGTCCGTGATGACACTGCCGTTGGTGTGGAAGATGTTGGCTTATTAGCTAGAACAAGCGGAACAAGTGCGACGATAGAGCTTGAGAACAGAAAAGGAACGCTTTATTTATATGCACGTTCAGCGGTCGGGAAGTATTCAAGTGCCGCAGAATTGCAATACAATAAAGCTATTCCTAAGACGCCGAAAGCACCGAGAGTATCCCCTAAGTTAGGCGGCATGGCGATAAGTGCAGAACCAATCCCTGATGGATGCAACGGAATGAACGTGTACGTTTCCGGCGGTTCAGAAGAGAAATCATTCAAGTCAACGAACAACGTGACTAGCTACCTTTGTGATGCAGGAATATATGATGTAAAGATTGCGTTTACGGACATATTCGGTGAGGGCGAGAAATCGCCAGCCACAAGATGCGTTGTTAAGGTGGAAATAGACGGCGACATGATAAAAGATGGCGTCATTTCTATGAAGAAGTTCGATAACGTTATTCAAGATAATATCAATCATATTAAGGATATTGATAATTCAGTATTATCTTTTAATGCAGAGCTTTCAAGAGTTGACAATTCGGTATCTTCTCTTAACAAAGAACTTTCAAAAGTACAAGGTAACATAACCAGTTTACAAGCGAAAGACGGGGAAATTGAAGGATTAGTAAAAGATGAGGACGCTAAATTAGCATCGCAGATTAAACAGACAGCGGATGGCGTCCAAGCGATAGTTACTAACTTAAATAGTCTTGACAATGCAAAGCTGAACTATTCAGCTTTTAAGCAATTAAGTACATCCATAGAAACGTTAGTAAAAGATGGCGATGCTAATTTAGCGTCGCAGATTAAACAAACGGCAGATAGCGTACAAACAATAGTTACTAACTTGAACAGCCTTGATAATGCAACACAGAACTATTCAGCGTTCAGGCAGTTAAACACATCCATACAGACAGTAGTGAAGGACGGCTTAAAGAATATCCAGTCACAAGTAACACAGAATGCAAACAACATCACATCTATCGTTGGTGAGCTTAACAGTGACAATCCGTCATACTCCGCTATTTCCCAATTAAAGGATGCAGTGAATCTTAGGGTCAAATCAACCGACTTCAATGGGAAAAACATAATCAGCCAAATCAATCTCGACAAGAGCGGAGCAACCATAGACGGGAAATATCTGCATGTGACAGGCGATGCAAAGTTTGATAAAGGCGTCATAGCACAGAATATAGACGCAGGGTCTATCACTGCTGAAAAGCTGGCGGCAAAGTCATTAAGTGCCATGGGGATGAACATAGGTCAGCTTGGCGGGACAACAGGAGCGCGAATGACTATCAGCGACCAGCTTATATGCGTGTACGATGAAAACGGTACGTTAAGAGTAAGAATGGGAATTTGGAACGATTGAAATAAGTATTTTGTATACTGACTTACAGCTTATTTTAAGAAATATTGGCGGGGAAACCCGCTTTTATTTTGCTTAAAAACATGCCTATTTTTCGATTACAGGCGTTTTGAACTAGCATCTAGTAAAGTTATATCTGAATGTATACGCACACTTAGAAACTAAATTGCAGAATATAGAAAATGAACTATAAAAAAGTATTGACAATAAACTTATAAGGTGATAGTATTATATTCAGAGGGCAGGAAGGAAACCTCTTAGTGATGAAAGGAAGGAAAACAAATGAGATTAAACAGTATGCAGAAAAACGCGGTAAACGCATTTAAATATTATGAAGATATGGAAAATGCTTATTTCAGTGTTTTGGTAAGAATTGGAAAACTTTTCTTTAATGGAATCATTAGCAAATCGAAAGCCGATGAGCTGATGAGAAAATATGGGAATAAATACGAAAGCTATGGTGAACGAAAAGAGCTTGCTATAGCAGATTTGAAAAGAGATGGAATCATTGTTCACACAAGCAAGGTGATGAATGACTTTTCCAAGGAAGTTTACGAAACAGTTGAAAGAAATTTGATGGTTGAGATTTATTAAAAAAGAAAGGAAAGGCGGTGATAGGTTCACCGCTTTAGGACTAGAAAATGAATGAAAGTATTATCCATGGCTTTCGTTATTTTGAGGCGATGGCAAACTCATATAAACGCATTTGCGAAGAAATCGAAGAAATGCAGAAAAATGAAATCGTGAAATTCAGTGAGATTGCACATACTAAGAAAAAATATATTTCGCTTTATACGGAATACAAAGCTGGAAAAGATTGGTTCTGCGATATGCTGAGCGCGTCGGGAATCACAGTTAAAGAAGAAAATTGCATGAGTGATTTTTCAGCAAAAATTTACAACAAAGAAGAGCAAGACGTCTTGAGAATAGTATCATTTATAGAAAAAGAAAGAGCGAGAAATTATAAATAAGATTTCAAAAAGTATTGACAATAAACCGATAAAATGGTATTATAATATCAACGAATGATATTTATGAAAGGAAGAATGAAAAAATGTTTTACTATGTTGTTGAATTAAAAAAATTACATTCATTCAGAAAAGCAACGATAGTTTTTGCCAAAAGTTTGAACTGGCGTAAGCGTGTGATGAAGGAAGGATAAAAATGACAGTCAACGAAGTTTTGAAAAACGTGCATAAAGGTCTTGTGCATTTTGCTATTTTTGAATCAAACAATTCGAATAAATCCATGTACGAAAATATCGACACGATAAGAGAATACGGAAGAATTGTTCATCCGAAGTTTCCGTATACATTGAAAGAATTAGAAAATAGGGAAGTGTGCGACATTTTCCCTGATTATTGCCCTGAGCTTTGTCGATATGATGAAACAATAAATGACATTTATATTGATGATACCATTGAACCAGTGTTGGTGATTGTTGTGAAAGGAAAAGACAAATGATAGTTAGGGACTTTTTAGAACTTTATGATAAAGAGAGCGCCGTTTGGGTATACGACGATGCGACTGAGAAATGCCTTTATGACAGTGAAAAGGATAATTATGTAGACGAAAAAGTGTTACAGATAGCTATACAGGGAATAGAGGAAGGGGTAAGTGGTGGTGTTTGTATCAAAGTGAATACAAAAAATTTACCGGAGTACAACACACGAAAATTTTTAGAAAATTTCAGAAATGAATTTAATAATCAAATCAGACCATGCATTACAGAAGCAACGTTAAAAAAATGGTGCATTGACTTGAATGACGATAAATTGTTGTTTTGCCCTTCTGAATTGAAAGCAATTAAAGATATTAGGGAATGCGTCAATAAGATTGCAGATGTTTTAAATGAGTATTTTGAGGAATGAAAAGATGTTGTATATGATTGTGCGCTTAATATGGGAAGGGAATCCATGAGGCGTTGTTATCCGTGTTAATACAAGGGACTTAGGTGAGCAAAAATGAATTTATGCGATATTTATATTGAAAAAATTATTGAGGTTAGAACATACGATAAGTATGTAATTGCAATCCTTGATACCGATTGTTGGGGACACAAGGAAAAAGGCGCAAGAGTGTTCTTTTCAAAAGAAGGATGGGAGAAAGCGAAAAAAGAAGGGAAATACCTTGGCTAGGATGAATATATGATGAAACAATAAGCGACTTGGAGGACTAAAATGTACGACCCGTTTACTAATGACCAAGATAGAGTATGGGATATGCTGCTTAATTTGGAAGATTTGGATGAAATTGCTGCGATTGCAGGGGAAGCTACCGAGCATGGAAGTGATATCTATTTCTTTAGAACTCGTGACTTTAACTGGATTATGAGTGGTATTGATGACCTTTTCAGTATTGCTAAAGCTGTACATGATTCTACCCGTGAAGCAAAATTTTCCCCTTTCATCGAATGGCAATCTTATGCGCCGCTGAATAATAGATTTTCTTCCAGTGACGAACTGGATAAGTTGATGCTTCCTTGGAAAGAAGAAATTATTCAAGGAATTTTATGCGATTCGTATCTAATGACAAGAGTTGGGTTTACGGAAGAACAGGAATGAGAAAATACAGGATTTTAAAAAACAGAAATAATCGAAGAGAGATGGTACGCTAATGATGATGCTTGAACACATTATGAATCCGCCTGATTCTCCATACACGAAGTATCGAGGCGTTGGATTTACGCCGGATAAAATGACGAAGGCGCAGATTGATACAATTAAAAAGCTCGTAGAAGCTAGATTAGTTAGTGGAGCGAGCTATGAGTAAATTTTAAGATTGGAGATTGACGGCTATGAGTAATTTTAAGATTGGGGATAGGGTTTACAATATCAATTTGGGATATGGCACTATACGCGCATGCACAAATAAAGGATATTGGCTCGTTGATTGGGATGAGAAACTTATAAGAAAAATCAGCGATGTGGAATATACGGACAACGGTGTTGACAGGAAATGCGGAATATTTAACTATCCATGTGACCGGATTCGTAAAGTGTTAGATGAGAAGAGCAAGTTCAATAATGAAATAATCAATGATATTGTAAATCGAATTATGCGTTTTCTCGTTCAGGGTGGCAAAGTGTCTATCGTCAACTCGTCAAATGCAGTTTGCAAATGCAAAGATGGAATAGACGATAAAGAATACATCTTGTCATGGGAAATTGATGGTACGGAATGCATTATAAGTGTAGGCACGAAGATAGGAAAGATAGAGCTTGTAACGCTTATGAAATCAGATATGACTGATGAGCAGAAAAATATTTTAGGTGTATTTAATGCATCTGTAAAGCAAAAGTTAGAAGAAGAAAAAAAGAAAAGCGATGAGGAATGCAAAAGAAACAGGGAATCGCTTATTGTACAGCAGATGGTAAAGGCGGGAATCGTTATATGATTTCATTCAAGAATGAATCGCCATACATTTATACACTGTACTTTAAAAAAGATGATATTGAATATGGGATTATCCATTCAAGCGAAATCTTTTTAGACCGCAAAGCATTAGAAGAGTTAAAAAGGATGACGGGTGCAGGGCAGGTGAAAGAAGTCACATATGCAGAATACATGGCAAAAAGGATATAAACTTTATTATCTGATGGAAAGAGATGGGCTGGAATATGGTGTTATTGAATCGGACAAGCCATTTATTAGCGGAGAAGAAATTGCGAGGATAAAAGAAAAGCTGGGCGCGAAATGGGTGTTACAAATAGCGCGCACAGAAGGTTTGTAGTAAGGTGTAGTCCTTAATGTATTAAAATATAGGTAAGTTATACAAAGGGGGTACACTATGCGACCACAAGCATATCAAACGCCTGAAATAAGAGATGAGAATGATTTTATCATTCAGCAAGGGACATTCGGAAAGAAAACTCCATTTGTAAATTCTCAAAATGATGGAATACTTGATTATATTATTAACAACCTAGAAGCTATCAAAGGCGTGTCACTCGCCGCAACTATCGTTGTTTCTTCTTTACCATCAACAGGGCAGGCTGGGAAATTCTACTTACTGGACGATGGGACAGAGAATAGTGGTAAGGTTTATATTTACAAAGATAAGTGGATAGAAGTCACCACCCAAGCCGAGGGGTTAAGCGCGTACCAAGTCGCTAAGAAAAATGGTTATGAAGGTACAGAGCAGGAATGGCTTGAAAACGAAGTGTATGGTGACGATATAGTAAGTGCAGAAACAGATAGCGACGGGTATTTTATAGTCCACACACGGCAAGGCAAAACAATTAAAACTGCTTTGAAGCCATTGGTTGACGCCAAGGCATCCGCAGACAAGGCGAAAATATCGGAAACAAACGCCAAAACATCAGAAACTAATAGTGCCAATAGTGCCGCCGCCGCATTAGCTAGTCAAGAAGCGAGTGCAAATTCACAGACAAAAGCTAAAACCAGTGAAACTAACGCCAAGACCAGTGAGTTGAATGCAAAGGCGAGCGAAAACAACGCTAAGACCTCAGAAACCAATGCAAAAAATAGTGCGACTGCCGCCGCAGGAAGCGCAAGCGTGGCAACAACGCAAGCGGTAAATTCTTCCAATAGCGCAACCGCCAGTCAAAAATCAGCGACTGCATCCGCTGATTCAGCTAGTGCCGCACATACAAGCGAAGTAAATGCCTCTAGCAGTGCATCAGCGGCGAGTGTAAGCGCAGGTAAGGCTAAAAGCAGTGAAACGAATGCCAAAACATATGAAACGAATGCGAAGGCATCAGAGCTAAACACCAAGGCATCTGAAAACAATGCAAAATCAAGTGAGAATTTAGCTAAGGCGTGGGCTATGAGCGAAAGTAGCCCTGATGGCGTTGATGGCAATAAGTCTGCGAAAACATGGGCGATGAGTGCTATATCAGCAGAAGCTAACGCCAAGCAGAGCGAAATCAATGCTAATTCGTATAAAAATGCTGCCGCCAGCAGTGCAACCGCATCGGCTAATTCGGCATCGGCATCAAGTGCGTCGGAGATAAATTCTGCTAATTCGGCTAAAGCGTCTGCCTCTAGTGCGGCGGCGGCGAAAGCATCGGAAGCGAACGCAAAGGCATCAGCAGATAGAGCAAACAGTTCTTTGGAAACGTTATTAGGCGGTCAAGTCAATGCAGATTGGGCGATAACAGATAACACTAACAAGGCATTTATTAAAAATAAACCTGACTTAACCGTGTATGCGACAAAGGAAGAGCTGGAAACAGAGTGCGTTGATAAGATTAACAAATTAAACACGGCGCTGAAAAACGGGTTCACTACTGCTTCACTCACTGTATCAGGGGAAACCAGTGTACCGACACCATCAACAGAAAACAATTCAAAAACCATCGCCAATACTGAATTTGTTCACGGCGTGGTAAACAATTTAGTCAACGGCGCACCGACCGCCTTAGACACGTTACAAGAGCTTGCAACCGCGCTAGGAAATGACCCTAACTTTTCGACTACCATCTTGAATAAGATAGGCGAGAAAGAAAGCAAGACAGATGCGCGGATAGAGCATAAGAAACTGCAAAATGAGATTGATTTGAGCATTAAAGGTAAAGCCGCTATAAGTGCAGATGCAGATAGTAACCCTCCAACAGTATCAATTCCAAATGACATTGGTATGTATCCTATTGTTGGGTATCCTACTGGCTCTTTTGATTCTGCTATTGACAAACCATCATATAGACATGGCTTAGTAATGAATTTCAAAGGACAAGATAAGGAACTGTTTTCTTTATATTCCGTTGATAATAAGCCGTATCTATATTTTCGTACTGGGTATGTCGGATGGGGTGCCACTTGGTATCAGATTGCAACTACAGAAGCGTTAAATGCCCTCGGAGCTAAGATTCCTGCAAAAGTCAGCCAGCTTACTGATGACGTTGGTATAGCAAAAATGAGCAACGGACACCTTGTTATTAACGGAAGCGAGTTGTGGATAGAATGAGTGACTTAGGAGCAATATTTCACGTCAAAAAGGACGGGGCACAGTACGACGCCCATGCTTATACAACACTTGGTGAATGCCCTGAACCGTACCTTAAAGTGATGTACAGAGGTCAGAATGCATACGTTAAGTTAGCGAATAAAGGAGAAGGTGATGTCCCCTGTTACGTGAAAACAAAAGCAGGCGGATTGTATCAAGTTCTTGCTACTACTGTCAAGAAGGAAGGTCAAATTTATGTGGCTAATGGTGCATCTCCATGGTATGGTCCGATATGGAACGATAACGATAAAGTTACTAATGTAGACGAATCTGTATCTGGTCAAGCTACAGTTACTTGTAACGGCGTAACTGATATGAGTTATATGTTCTATCAAAATGAAAGCCTTATTACTGCGATAAACTTGTCTAACTTTGATACCACTAATGTAACTAACATGAGTGGTATGTGCTATCAGTGTACTAATCTTACTTTCATAGATTTATCTAACTGCTATACATCTCATGTAACTAATATGAGGTATATGTTCTATGAATGTAATGGGCTTACTACAATCAAAGGAGTTATAGATATGAAGTCTTGTAAATTTAGTGATTACATGTTCAGAAATTGCAATAAACTCACTGGCGTTAAGATTAAGAATCCACCCGCTGGCTTTGATGGTGCTGGCTTATCTTCTTCACAATACACCATAGTTTCTTAGTCGGCATAACGATACATTATTCTGATATAGGGGGGTTAATATGATTACTGCTAGGGAATATCTTGATAAGCCTTCGGACAACGAGAAGGCTTGTGAATTGCATAATATCATCTGTGAATACTTGGATAGTCTTACTTTAGACACCGCAGACCCAAAAGCAAAATGTATGTTGCTTAAACTGCATGAGATTGATTGCGGTCCGCATTTTGACGCCGATATTGCTATCAAGGCGGTAGCCAATATGGAAAATGTTGACGGAACTACTGGTCAGCACTGGACGTTTAAGGAAGTAGAGAAAGAAGCTCAAAAACGTAACATTGACCATCCTGCGGATTTGTATTATGCGATTAACATGTTGTATAGCGACCTCTCTAACGTTTTAGGCAAAGACCCTGAAAAGTATATCGCAGTGGCTAAGGCGCTCTACTGGGACGACCCCGATATGCCGGAGGGTAAACTGTTTAAGCAGTACGTCGCCACCATCTAAATCGTATATCAATCATCATGAGCAACGAAATGGAAGGCGATTATCATGAAACCTCTGCCACACTTGAATGATTTTCTGAACACACCCGATTTTTGGATGCTACTATTATGCAATGAGATTATGGGCGAAGATAGGTTCAGAGAGCTTTTAGAATCTATGAAGAATGAAGAAACTTCTGATATGTTAGAGAAGGGGAAGCAGGTAACGGAAAACTATGGTAAACATTGCAATCTTTAAAAACTGGATTACAGAAAACATCAGTGCATTAGAAATGGAACTATCAAAATCCCCATTAAAAGTAAATAAATATCAAAAAATTTATTCGGGGAAATTGTTTGTGTACACTCGGTTAAATCACATTGATTATAAGTTGGAAGCTATTGAAGAAATCGAAAGAACGGTACAACAAGACCAAATGACTTTCCCGAAGGAAAACAGAAGAGACAAATGGGTGTATTACGGTATTATAACCGCATGCGAAGATGCTAAAATCATGCTTAAAGCATTAAGTTAAACATTATTACGAGGCTACGTTATATGCAATTAAATGAAATATGGTCTATAATAGAAGAAAGAAATAAAGTAAATGTTTATGATGATTCAAACATGAAACTTCTTTATCATGGCGAGCCAGCTTACATCCCAGTTATTTATGGGGACTATTACATTACGTCAATATACGCCGAAGATACGAATGAATTAGGTGTTGAGGTAAACACGGATGTTTAGCATTAGCATTATCCTTTTGATTATATTTGCCGCGGGGCTGAACAATCTTTTCTTTACATGGATAGTAAAATGCGATGATGGCTTTTTCATATATTTATTGAAAACGACGTTTTGCCTGATTCTGTCGGTTGGTAGTATACTTGCGGGTATAGCCATTATAAGTAATATATTAGCTTATATTATTAAGCTGGTTTAGTTGTAGGTGGACGAATGGGAAAGCATGATATTTTGAGTAAAGCGTTAGGATGGATAGATGCCGTTGAATCGGGCAAAAAAGGGTACTATGCAAATGATATTCAAACGGTCAGTGACGGATATACATTTCAAATTATTCATGGTTCAAAAAGCATGAGGTTTTTTGTATACGAAGAAGGAATTTCTGTCTATCTTCACGAGAATAAATATGATTGTTGTTGCACAACGCAGGTATTGTTTAATCAAGAATTAAGTGATGACAATCAAGAGAAAGTTTGGAATTTTGCCTTGAATCTTTATGACGGAATACTGTATAATCCCGGCGAAAAAATGGAATTATCGGAAAAATTGATGTTATGGGGATTCTTTGTCACGGTGTTATTGGGTTTTGGCGCGTGTATGTACGTTCTATGTAAGGGGGTAGGGTGAATGGCTCAAGGGTTGCAGGTGTTCGATGCGGGCGAACTGTTAGACACTATTCTTTTAATTATAATTTTCGCGGTGCTATTAGGCGTGGTCGCGCGTATGTATGTTCGATGGAAGAGGCGGAGAATGGCGCAAGGGTTACAGGTGTTCGACAAGGACGGAAGCCTTGATGTGGATTTGGCTGATGTGCCTAGCAAGGTGTTAGGAACATATACTATAAATACTACCGCAGGAAGCATCACCGTTCCAATGGGAAAGCCGTGGTTTATCATGATTGGTTCACCAAAAGCGTACCAATCAATATGGCACCATGGGGATAGAGAATATGAACCAACGGTATATGTGAGCGGAAATAAAATTTGTTGGGAACAGTGTGTAAATAAAGGCGGGGTGTTTTATTATGGGTGGTACTAAATATTTTGAATCTAAATCTGAGGATGGAGGGTTAATATCCATTGATGATTCATATAATATAATGCAGTTAATAAAGGTGGTAACGGGCAACGCGAATCATGTTTACGAAAACAACGAAAATGTATATTATATAAACGTGCAAGATAATAATGAACTTATTTGGGGATATGGTTTAGATGAAATTGATGGTGAAGGTGAGTTTGGACTTCAAATTGAAAGGGCTGACGATAGCAGGCTTAGAACAAGACTTTTTCGAAAAAAGTATTATGACGCTAATGACTGCTGGTCAGACCGTGACGATAGGTTGATGGGCAAATTAAAATTTTATGGATTTAAAAATACTTACAAGCTACCAAAGTCTAAAGAACTGGTTGGAATGGAAGTGTATAGTGAAGATGGGTCTACATTATTCACGACAAGCAAGAAAACACTGAAAATTATATATATGTGCGATAGTAAGTCGCTAGTAGAATCTGAATACGGACCAAATAACCCATATTCTATAGCTGCTTATACAAAAAGTCCAATAATAGCATATAGAAGAACTGGAATCCTTATCCCCACAGGAGATAAGGTTGACATACAAAGAAAAATAATGAGCTATATTGGTGTTAATGGAGTAAATGTTAATAATAAACAGACCAAGATTTATTCTGCAAATATTGACTGTACATCAAGACATAGACGACCAACTGCTTATGAGAATTTACATTACAATACTAGAGGCACCATAATAGGGGAGATTTGATATGAGCAAACATGCGGGATTTCAGGTATTTAATGTAGATGGAACGCTAAAACTTAATGCGAGTGATAACCTAACTGGATTTATTGGTACATTTGAAACGGGAACGAAAGACGGAGAATTTTTAATTCCAAATGGTAACTATAGAGTATGGTGGGGAATTACGGATGTTACAGGGTATGACCCTTTCGATTTTGGGAACAATTATGAAGTCCCTAATATTACGATAGTAGAAAATAAATTTAAATGGAAATTTTCAACACAATACAAGCGTTGCAGTATATGTGGTGTTGTTGGATTTTATTAAATGTGTTATTGGAATGCTGGCTAAATTATGAACTCAGGAATAATTATTCAAAACGCAAATGCAAAATATGTGTTGGATTCAAGATTTTCTAATTTTGAATTTGTTAGAAAAATCAATCTGTCTGATATAAAGAGAAATGTTTCTTTTCAAGATTTAGCTAATGGGAAAAAAGTCCCGAGTGATGAGAATTTTTCATATGGGAACTTAAACTATTTCTTTGGGTATAGAGTGTTTTTTATTTATATAAAACCGAATGAATATTTTTTCTCTTCTTATAACGAGAATAAAAATACAAGTAATTGTTTAATTTTACAGGGGGGTATCTCAAAAAGGGCAATATATAGATATAAGTAAACCGTTCATAGAGGTCAGATGCCCTATAGATGAAATAAATCAAAGTACTATATTTTTCTATGGAGAAAGAGAAGAAGATACAGCGAGCAAGTTTGGACTTCAAGTTTTCAACAAAAATGGGCAGTTGGTTTATGATGCATCTAAACAGTATTTAAAAGTGCTTGGAATTGACAATAAAAATAAATTTATTGATATAAAAGGGAAAATAAGTATTGTAAATATTGGTTTCAAAATTTTTAGAAGAAGTTGGTGTGCAGGGAAGGGATGGGGAGAACTTGCAAATTTTTGGGCTTATGAAAACGGGAAAATCTCAATGAAAGAGATAACGTTACAAGACCAAACGGGGAAATATGTTTCTAATTTGGAATCAAACCTATACTATCTTTTGGTTGACGTCACAACTTTGTAGTAAATTGTACTTGCATAGCTTGCTATAGTTCTATAAAATATAGAAAAGAGGCGATATTTAATAAATGAACGGGATTAAAGAAAGAACACTAGCGATTATTCGCTTTGATGGATTAGACGCTATGTGTCGGCTGGAATATGTTGGCGAGAATCTTTCATGGGTCAATGCCGTAACAGGAAATGTCTTTTGCAAAGATGGCGAGGGTGCTATCATTAGATTTTTGGATGAGATGGAACGTAGCACCGACTGGAAAGAACGTCTTTACGCAGAATACTGGCAAACGAAAATACGATTAAAGAAACTGAAAGCATATATAAATAAGCGCATTGATGGACTTTCAACAGAGAAAGAACCTACTGAGATTCTGCTGATGCAAGAAAATTATATGCAAGGTTATCTAAAGTGCCTAGAAGTTAGTGCAAGATACAATGGCGTTGATTTAGGAGATAAGGGCAATGAGGGCAAACAGAAAGCGGGTCAAGGAATGGCTTAGGAAGATGGATAAAGAGGATTACCAAAGGTTACTTGATACCGCTTTATTTACGCCTGATGAGAAGGAATACATACACATGCATTGTATCGAAGGAATGACATTTCAGCAGATATATATAGACAAAGGAATGTCAAAGAGCAACATGTGCCGCATTGCCGAGCGGATAGCAAGCAAGATTGAAAAGGCAATCGAAAAGATGGAAAAATAAAATTCAAAAAAGTATTGACAAAACACCAAAATTCATTATAATAGTATATGTAAGGTACAAAAACCTTACAGGTGGTTACGACCTGAATGTGACTGGTGAGGGTGGGAAACTTAAATCTGTTCAATAAACCACTGTCCATGCCGAACGGCTAAAGGCAATCCATGAACAAATTCAAACCATGTGTCACATGGCGGGTAAAATGCTTGCAAAACAGGCTTAGGCAAGAACTGACGGGGTGCGCCCGCGGTCAGTTGCTGGCGGGCGGCATCCATATTATGCCCGCAAAAATCACACGAGTTATAAATGTGCCTATGTATTCGATACACACGGGGTGTAATTGCATAGCATAGAGCAACGCTTGAACCGTGTGAAAAATACCGCATTATATTCGGGGTTATTTCTTCCTTTCATCGCCTCGAACATGTGCGGTATTTTTATTGCTATTTTTAGGAAATTACATTAGACCATGCATGGCGCAATATGTGAGAGAATATATTTAGAGGTGATAGACATGTATCCGAATTTCACATACGGCTTAAACGGTCACGAAGTATCAAATATAGAAGAGGCAAGAGCGGCACAAATCATACCGAACGGCATGATTTACTATTTCCCGTCCATGGCAGAAGGAAGGATATACGCCAAAACAACCGACATGAATGGCGGGCTTATATTCAATGTATACGAGCTTAGGGAACAAAAGAAGCCCGTTACGACAGAACAGTTGGAAAAGAAAATAGACCGACTGGAGAAGATGGTAGAAGAAATGAAGAAAGGTGATGATTTCGATGTTTCAACCGTCAAATGATTTAATGTCATTCATTCAGTATATGGCAGGATTTAACCCTATCATGAAAAACTCACTGGAAGCAGTAAAGGGGAAGAATGAAGAGCAGTTGAAAGAAACTGTTAGGAAACTCGCTAGAAGCAGAGGAATGGATGACAATCAATTAAACCAATTCTTACAGGGCTATGGATTGCACCTGTAATTTTATAAAGAGAGGAGTATATCATGGAAGAAGGAATGAATAACTGGGGATGTGGCGGCGTACTCATGTGGGTACTTGTCATTTTCGCCTTAATGGGCGGCGGCGGATTCGGCGGTTTTGGAAACCGAGCCGGGCTTACGCAGGCTGAAATGCAACAGGGCTTCAACCATCAAGACACGCAAGGACAGTTAAGAGGCATCTCGTATGGGCTTGCAGATTCTGCTTATTCGCTGAATAATGCTATTATGCAGGGGCAGAATAACCTTGAAAAAACCGTTATGCAGGGAAACAACGGCTTAGGTATGGCTATTATGGGCGGAAATAACGGCTTAGAGAAGAATATCATGCAAACTGGATATGGTATTAGCCAGCAGTTAAACAATAACAGATTTGAACAGCAAAATTGTTGCTGTGAACAAAAGCAGCTGATACTCCAAAACATGGCGAACAATGACAAGAATACCTGTGAACTCAAAACTGCGATTCATGCCGAGGGAGAAGCGACCAGAGCAATGATAGCTAATAATCAGATTCAAGACCTTCGAGAAAAGATTGCGGATAAAGATAGAGAATTACAGACCGCTAATTTCAACCTTTCACAAGTTGCACAATCTGCGGCTATCGTGGGTAAAATTTCCCCTAGACCTGTGCCAGCTTATATGACAGCAAGCCCCTATCAGTCACTCTATGGATGCGGCGGGGTCATGGTATGAGAACAACGGCAGTTGCGGTAAGCGGTACTAATTTGGTACTTACCATACCGCAAGGAACGTATGTGAACAACAAATGCTTTTGGCTGAATGTTGCTCAAGCAATACCAACAACGATAACGCAATACATGCCAGTAGTCGTACAGATAGGGACGGGCGAAACACTGTACCCTGTGAGAACACGTTGCGGACATAACGTCTATGCAAACCAGTTGAAAACAGGGCGGTTTTACCTGATGATTACGGCGGCGGATTCGGGAACGTTCATCCTTCATGGATGGCTGAATACCTGCAATGTTGGAAATGTAAATAGCTTGCCTTAATAATAACAGGGCGGTGGGACTACACAAATAGTCTGCCGTCCTTTTATTGTACTTTTTTATAGCTAACAATATGTTAGTTTATAGGGAAGGGGGTACTATGGAAAATATAATTATTGGAATTACAACGCAGGGCGTATATGCCATTTTAGCGTTCACTATTGGGTATTTATGGAACAAGTCTAAAGGACTATCCGAAAAGGTAAAAAGTAGCGACCGAGGAATGAGAGTGTTACTTAAAATACAGTTAAAAACCATTCATCAGCAGGCGGTTGAGAGAGGAAGCGTTACATATGAAGAAGAAGATTTAGCCGAGGAAATATATAGGGCATACCATGGATTAGGCGGAAATGGTCAAGGCACTGCTATTATGCAGAGTATAAGAAAGATGAAGGTGATGACAAATGACGCTGAAAACAATAAAGCAGAAAATTAAAAAAGCCAAAATGTCAATGATGGTCATATACCTGTACGGCACTGGACTTATAACCTTGTTTGTTATGTTTATAGCTTCTTGGCTGGCGAATACCGCGGGATACAATACAAATACTCAGATGCTTATTAACTTTTGGAACTCATACACGACTGCCGCGGTCATAGGTGCTATTGGGTTTGTTTCTATATTTTCAGTAGATAAAATGAGGAACGGCGAAAGTGATATAGCCGAGAAGAAATCTATTGAAGGCGATGCAACAATAAAGACGATGAGTACAAATGTTCAAAATGCATTAAATAAGATAGGGAGATAGTATGCTTGGAATCGACGTAAGCGAAAACAACGGATACATTGATTGGGAATCTGTGAAAAATGCGGGATATGAATTTGCGATAGTTAGATTAGGGTGGGGACGTTCTCATATCGACGAATCATTCTATGATAATATCAACGGTGCTATCGACGCAGGATTAAAGGTCGGCGTATATTATTATTCCTACGCTTTATCAGAAGATATGGCTAGAAATGAAGCAGAGTTTTGTGCAGATTTATTAGAAGATTGCGGATTGACAAATGACATGCTTGAAATGGGCGTGTGGTTTGATATGGAAGATGCTGACGGATACAAAGATAGAAATGGATTTACAGACGGGCAGGAATTAACAAATTGCGTCAATGTATTTGTCAATTATATGGCAGAAAAAGGGTACAGGTGCGGACTGTATGCTAACTACGACTGGCTAACGAACGTATTACTCATGGAACAAGTAGATTGCGACGTATGGTGCGCGCAATACAATTATGAATGCGATTACCCGAACGCCGCAATTTGGCAGTATAGCGATTGCGAGAAAATAAACGGGCAATCGTTTGATGCTGACGAAACAATAGATTTTGAATAATTATTTATTTTCTTTGATATAAAAGCGTGATTACATGAATGAAAATTCAAAAATTCGCATAGAGGTAACAAATGATAGAAAAAAAGAAATTATTACTATCCTTATTGTTTTCATCCTTGCTTTTCTTTGGATATGGTACGGCGTCGGCGTATCAGATAACGGAAGAGGAGCTGAATCAGTTAGAAATGAACTTGAATCAGCTAGAGAAGAACAACGAAGTCAAACAGAATCTCTTGAAAAAGCAGAAGAAGCAAATAGAAACGCTCAACAGTCAGTTAGAGAAAGCAGACAATCAGTTGGAAGAATCGAAGAAAGAAACACAGAAATCCAAAACATTGAACGAAGCGACGCAGAAATCATTAGACAAAGCCAACAAATACTTGAAGGAATACGAGCAAGAGGTTAATCACAAAATGGAAGTGAAAGACCGCCAATTAAGAACGTGGAAAGGCATTTCCATTATACTGGCAGGAATTGTCGTAAAGAAAGCAATAAAATAACATAAAAAACGCCCATTTTCATGGTAAAAAACCTCGATAAAATGGGCGTTTGACTGTATTTGTCTATTGGAATATGGTATAATAAGAAAGGTGGTAAATCCACCAAATTTTACAGAAAGGAGAAAAAATGTGTTCAAACTGAATAGGATTACCGCCATCATCATCCTAATTTTACTGATGCAGGTGATGATAGCGGTAAAGGTTCGCTTGATTGAATGGTTAGTGTCCATTCTTTAAGCGATAGGGGGCGTTGATAGGTTCAACGCCTTCCCCTATCAGTTTATCACACGTAAGGAGCAATGGCAATGAAAAAGATAACGACAGCACTTGCAGTGTGCGCCGCCGCACTGTCTGCGCTAAATCTAGCATGTTTAATCTGTAAATAAAAATGTGTTGACAAGAAATCTCTATAATGGTATTCTATATACATCCGATAACAAGTATTTAAGAAAGGATTGATAATTATGACTAGAGAAGAACTTTGGGACGCATTCACTGATTTGGACGAGGACAAGATGGCAGACGTTGCCATGAACGCAACCAACGTGAGAGTGTTCAAAAAAGAAGATTTTGATGATGAAATGTGTCGTGCGAATATGTCACCGACGGACATTGCGGAAATGATTGAAGAAAGCCTTGATGATTTTTCAATTTTTGGAGAAAACGAATGGATTGTATTCGACGCGGACGCACAGACAATCAAATCTGATTTTGATTTATTATATATGTTATCCGATTACGAGGATGAAATCACGGACGCTTTGGAAGATGATGAATCCTTGCTTGAATGATATCAAACGCCTGTCATAACGATGGGCGTTTTTATTATGTACAAGGATAAAAAAGTATTGATGTTAAACCGATATTGTGATAATATAATAGACACAAGGAACAAAAATATTGTTTAATGAAAGGAAGAAACAAAATGAAAATTTATCTGACCGATGCTAGAGAAATTAGAGATTTGGATACAGACGAAGATTTTATTTGCATGTGGGACAAAAGCGTTCATTATGACGCCGACATGGATGCGTATCCGATGACCAAAGACCAGTTTGAACGGTGGGGAGAATTGCTGGAAAGGAAAGCACATTGCGAAGAAATGGAAGAGAAAATTAGCGATGAAGAAACGCGCAAATTCTTGCTTGACCAGTGCGACGAACACGATTTAGGAATGCGGGTAATTCAATACGAAAGACTTTTAGAAGATGAACTTAAATAATATGATAAATAATCACCTGTCATAATGATAGGTGATTTTATTTTAGAAAAAATATTTGACAATACGCTTATAATGATGTATTATATATACAGTAAAGCGATACCGATTAAAGAAAGGAAGAAAGCAAAATGAGAATTTATCTGACAGATACTGATGAATACGATGAAATTTCAATTTTCAGCAGAAATGGAATTGAGGGGAACGCGGAAAAATTGGGTATCAGCTATAGTTACCTTAAAGGCGCATACACGATGAATAATGAGCAGTTCGAATGGCTGATGAAATTCAGCAAGCAAATTCAACACTGCGATGACATGATGGATAAATTGGATGCGGAAACAGCGAATGAAATTTTTGATGATTGTGCATTTGAGTGTGCATATTATTATCTATTCATCAACTGCCTAGAAAAGGCACTCAAAAAAGAGTGTGCAAAGAGAAAATACATGCGTCGCGTATCCTATGCGGCTTGAGAGTGAGAGGTGAGAAATCACCTCTTTTCTTTTGCGTTGAATACGCTTGATTACAGGCGTTTCCCGTATGTTGGACGATAACTATATCAAAAGTAACCGAAAACGCCTGTAAACGGAAAATAGAGCGGTTTACGGCGGTTTTAACTTATATTGCAAGTCGCAAAGCAACAGAACTAAGCAAAAGTAAAAGATTGTAGTTTATTGTAGCTGATTTTGGCGTAAAATATCGGCAGGTGATAAAAATGGCAAGGAAATTTTTTAAAAAAATGCAGAATATGGAAAACGGTGTTTTCGCAGGCGTGGGAAAATACAACATTCCTACGTTGCAAGGAACCAAGCTGGAAGAATTTAATTCAAATACGCATTGGATTGATTTTCATCAAACTACGAAGGCGCGCCAAAACAGAAAAGCATACTCGGTACATTTTTTTGTGGATGATTATCAATTTGAGCGGTGTTGGTCGGCTTTAGGCACTTACACGAAACTGCTTGAGCAATTCAATTATGTATGCACGCCTGACTTCTCACTGTACATCGACATGCCAAAAGCTATTCAAATATATAATCATTATAGGAAGCACTACCTCGGGGCATACTGGCAGAGCAAGGGGATAAAGGTATTACCGACTATTGCATGGTCAGATAAATCGTCATATGATTTCTGCTTTGACGGCGAGCCTAAAAACTCCGTTGTAGTTACATCGACAGTCGGTATTCTTTCTAGTGATACATCTAAAAGGCTTTTCCTCGATGGCTACCGTGAGATGAAAGAACGGCTTAATCCGTCTTTGGTTATCTGCTATGGTCGTATCCCGGATGGGCTGTTAGGTGATGACAGGGTTATAAATATCCCTGCTTTTTACGAGCAGACTGCGAAACGCTGTAAAATGCACGATGCAGTCAAGAAAGCGTTTAAATCATGAAAGGTGGTAACAATTATGGGTGGTAGAGGTGCAAGTTTTTCCGCGGTAAAAGCAAGCGGCGGCGGTATTGCCAATTTTAACAAATCTGCATATGGAAGGCGAAACGGGATTGCTCCGAATAGAGGTTCAAACAATACTAGATTAGTGAGAGCGGTAAACCGTAACCTTCGCGCGAGTGCGATTAGAGCTAGATAACTATTCCGAAGTCCAACTTGATTGTTGGACTTTTTTATTGAAGAAAAGAAAAGTTTTACTTGATTTCGTATATACAATATGATAGAATATATACATCAAGGATTTCTGATTGGCATTTTTAAATCTCCTTGGCTCAATGCGGGTACGCCCGCATTATGTGGATGACGCCAAATGGATACAGGCGGCGAAAGCTAGAGCGGGTTCGATTCCCAGCCATCCGCAAGTAAGTAAAACAACGGTAAGCGCCGTTTTTTGAAAAACTTTTTTGGGACGTGACAGAGGTCACGGTCTATGCCTATAATGTCGAGCGCACGACAACAGGCTAGGACGCTTATCCGCCAGCGATTAAGACGGGTCGGCATTTAGCTATTCGGATGCCGAGTAAATGCGGAATAGCAAAAAGCCATATGGCTAGACGTCAACTCTTTTACGGTTAGAGGATAAACAACCGTTATGGGCGGGTATCCAAGTGGTTAAAGGATGCAGACTGTAAATCTGTTACCGTAAGGTTTCGCTGGTTCAAATCCAGCCCCGCTCACCATGCCGACTGTCATCGGCGGGGTGAAAATCCCGTGGTCGGCTTTCCTCTCATCATAGCGGGCGAAAGCCCGCATAGGGGGTTAGCATAGTGGATAGTGCAACGGACTTTGACTCCGTTTATGGTGGTTCGATTCCACTACCCCCTGCCAATTTGGGGATATAGCTTAAATGGTAAAGCAAGTGGCTCATAACCGCTTCGATGTGGGTTCAAGTCCCGCTGTCCCCACCATTTACTTAACTTCACGAAAATGGTTTACAATCTCTCTAGGTGCGAGATTAAATGACACCCACCAAAGTCCTGCACACTGTATACGGGGAGTGCAGGCGTTTCCCGATACGAAGTAGGGACGGTACTTGCATACGGGCGTTGCTTGCCAACAGGTGTTTAAAACATCCGAGCAACAGGAAGGTAAGCGGATTCTTAGGATTGCTTGACGATATTGAAAGCAATCTAGGCGGGAAACCGCCGCATGCGGAAGTATTGAAGCGAAAGTTTTGGTGCTTCCTGCCCATGCTAGAGTGGTGGAATTGGCATACACGGCGGACTTAAAATCCGCTACCTTTAATGGTATGTGGGTTCAAATCCCACCTTTAGCACCATGGGGTTTAGTCTTTCCCCCCGTGCGAAAAAAAGTCATGTTCTTCACCCGTGAACGGGAACCGGGGCGCAAACGCTAAAAATTCCTGCGAGAGTGGAAATAATACACGCACCTCATTTCATGTACATATATATAGCGCAACCTTGCGTGTTACCGCCGCTTTACGCGCGAAAAGTAAAGCAACGCCAGCAATCGGCGGTAAAGGGATTGATGTGATTAAAAACTGTTTCCTTAACATAGTGGAAAGTCACCGCCATATCGCACTATTGGCGGGCATATGTGGGAAAGGCAGGGGAAATACCTGTTTATCCCTTTTCGCGAAATGAACCGTCTAGGTTGGTGAATACCAGTAAGCTCTTGAAAAAGCGAGAAATCCCTTGTCGGTCCACGGGATGCCATCCCGAAACAAATGGCAGGTGGTTACTACTTATAGCAACAGTGATTAAAAACTGTTTCCCACTAGAGCGGAAAGTCACCGCGTGTTTGCGGACATGCGGGCATTGCGGAAGTGTACCCAAGCGGTTAAGGGGACGGTCTTGAAAACCGATAGCCGAGAAATCGGGCGTGGGTTCAAATCCTACCACTTCCGCCATATGGATACATGACCGAGCAGTCGAAGGTACTTGCCTGCTAAGCAAGAAGCGGATTTTTATTCGCTCGTAGGTGCAAATCCTACTGTATCCGCCAAAAGGCTAGTTTTGTTTCCGTTTTTCTAGCCTTTACTCCTTTGCGGGTAAGTCTTTTATCGCATTTTAGGCTTACCCTTATATGGTCGAGTAGTTCAATGGTTAGAACGGACGCCTAGGAGTTTAATGATAGTTCAATTCTATCCTTGACCACCAGTGGTTATTGAGAGACTGCCATCAATCAAGACCGCATTACAACTTAACGGCGCAGAAATGCGCCAAAAAAATTCCCCGTGCATTTTTTCACGGGGTTTTATAATCGTATTGACGAAACATCGGATAAATTATACTATTATTATAGTAAAGAAAGGAGTGATACGTTTGAAGGAAGAAATCAGAAAGCAAAGGTCGGTGCGAGCGACAGACGAAGAATGGGAAATCTTTAAAAGGCTGTCAAAGATGATAAAAAGGGGCGGGATAGACCGCGTTGAAGATGCGTTATCTTCTTTAGGAGATTTAAGACCTAAAGACAAAGAAATGGTTGAAGATAATGAGGATTCTTCTGAATTAGATAACGTCTATACCATTTCAGAAGCGTCTGACTTATGGGAAATCCCGCACATGACGCTTAAATCTGCTTGTGCAGGACAAAGAGGATGCCCGCCGCGATTTAAACCGTGGGAAATGCGAAAATCAGGTCGTGTCTATTTGGTGACTAAAGCGGGAATGGAACGCTTATATGGAAAGAAATTAAAGTAAGGGTTAGAATATTCTAACCCTTTTATGATGCAAAGAAATTGAAGCGAAACATAAAAAAGTATTGACAACGTATCTATAATGGTGTAATATAATATACAGATAAGGGCGAGAGAAAAGCCTAGTTGATGGAAAATTGTATCAGATGTTGATTGAAAGGAAATAAGACAATGAGCAAGGAACAGATTAAAGAAAAGATTGAAGAAAGAATCCGTCAGCTTGAAGCTGAAAAGAATGAATACGTCGAAGATTACAAAGGCGGTGAACTTCCAACTGATTTTTGTTCAGAGGGGATTCATGAATGCGTAAACGGCATTTGCGAGCTTGAAGAAATTTTGAAATTGTTTTAAACAAATATTAAGAAATCCCCATGATAGGTTCATGGGGTGGAAGGGCAAGAAAAATGATTGAGAAAGAATATGTAAGAGCAGTTAGAGAACTTAAAGCGCGTAAATCGGCGGTTGTTTACGCGGGCAAGGTTGGCGCATGCCAGCCAATTAGATACTCACTTATGCGCAGTATGGTAAAGACCGCGCACTATGTTGAGGAAATGAAAGAATATTTCATTACTCATTTACTTCCAATTCCCGATACAACGATGGTGAAACGAGACGAGGCACTTTTCATGAAAGAGGTGAAATATATTGAAGGATACTGAAATTTATAAGCGGTGGAAAACAGTTTGCCGCGAAATGAATACATGGGACGCTATAGTGAAGTATCAGGCAGGGAAACCAATTAGCGAGATTACAAGAGCAGGGAATGCACTTAAACTTGCATATCTCAAAGGAATGGAATTTGCATTAGGCGAGATTTTGGGCTATCCCAGTACGCGCGGTATTGGGATGAATGAAGAGACGTATAAACGCGAAATAGCACAGATAGAGGACGAACTAAAATGATTATTCACATGGACGATAGTATTATTTTTGAAGTCAATGAAATCCGCTATCAGAATGGACGGATTTTTATCATCTATGGTGGAAACAACTTTAAGACTATAGGGGATAAGCTGGACAAGGTAAAAACGGAATCATGCATTAGGGACATTTACAATGCAGTGTGTGATGGATATGACAAAATAGAACTCACAAGAGACGTATTAGAAAGGCTTAGAGAGGGCTAAATGATACAGTACAATGGAAAGACCGCTAAAACGGTTGAAGAGGCACTAGATATTTTTGGCGATGATACGACGGTGTATATTGGCGCGAACTTCGACCCATGGATAGCAGAGGCAGGACACCATGACAGAATCCGCAAGGTTAAAGAAATCATGCGTATGCCAATTTACGGATATAAGATTTTAGATGACCGCAATATAGATTTATACTTGTAATGATTTTTATGTGGAGAAATAAGAAATGAGAAACTGTATCAAACAAGCGTTGAGAAAACACAGCGCAGTTCCGTCAGACGGCGGAGAAAGAAGGTAAATCATGATAGTAGATGAAGAACTCGAATTAACAACAGAAATCGCGCTGCTTCGCGAAGTAGCTGAGGCTCTCCACGACCTTGCGGCAGACGCGGAATCAGCCGCTAGACTTAGCAGCAAGCACGGCGCGGAGTTTGACTACATCGCGAGCTTCATCGCAAAGCTCGCGAAAGAATGCGAGCAGTACGAAGAAGAGTTTACAAAGAAGGGGAAAAACAATGAGGAAGTACAAAAGAATTAGAGCCGCCAGTTTCGATACGCATTGTTTGTCGTATGGAAACAGTTGCGGCAGGTTAGAGAGTTTTAAGGTTGTTATTGAATACGATACTAAAGCTGACAGAATCAAAAGCTCGTTTGTTACTTCGGATACTAAATTCGTATACAAAGAACCATCCCCTGATATCGTCTCATTTGAGACGTTTAATGCAATGTCTCCAAGTGAAATTAAAGAAAGAATCGAAGCAGAGCTAGAATGAGGTAAGCCGTCTCTTATAACGCATCGCGGTTGGAAATGTTTCGACAGCACTTTCGACAACGTAAGATTGGAGGATTTAAACCGGGACGATATTTTTGCAACGGACTGGGAAATTTACAAGGAGGAAGAATGATTAAATCTGAACGCTACCCAACAATGAACCGCACAAGAAGAAAATTATGGAAGGCAGGTTGCTTTTATCGGTACATGATGCCATTACCTAGAAGTGATAGATTTATTATGAAAATGCGGGCAGAAAGGTTGAGCAAAAAGAGGTGATGAAATGATAAAATTTGAATGGATGATGAGTTATGCAATTTGCGATGGCACGTTTGACAATGCCTTTTTAGCGTTTGAAGATGCGAAAAGGGTTAAAGAAAACAGTGAAACAATCGTAATCGTTGCAACAAAGCCAGCCGCATTTCTTGAAGCAAACCCTAAGTATATCTACGGATTGGACATTCCTGAATCATTGAACAGAAGATTGAAAAGAATTATTGTTACCACTATCAAGGTTTTCGCGGAAGAAAATGGAATCAACCTAGGAAAGCAATGTTTAGGAAGCGCCGTGTACAACAGAAACGGCGATAGGATAGCATGTGAAAAAAGTTTGGAATATCTTTTTCCTAAATCCATGAAACTGGAAAGAGAATGGAGAAATAAAATGAGAGCAGTGCTGGAAGGCGGAAACGAATGATTGTCTATTCGTTTGCGGCACGGGATAAAGGAATACGGAAGAGAAACCAGCATTAACGGTTTAGGAAATAAGGAAGCGCGAAATATCGGTAGTTCGTCTTATCTTGATTTTGATGACTTTGATTTTGATGACCCGTACCAAGTAGACGATATTGCGTCGATTGATGAGATTTATATAATCGTTTGACATAATAGATTTGATATAGTAGTATTTAGTAAGGGGCTAATTTCCTTTCATCAACTTTATCGGTTTGCCCCTAGACCCGCGAAAGCGGGTTTTTTATTGCAAAAAGTCGTTTTTAGTGATATAATGAATAAAGTTAAAGTTCAACAAAACATACTACAGCGTTAGTTGTAAATTAAACAATACGCTTTAACTCCCAAATCATGTAATGGGATAGGAAGTCCAGCTTGAACAAAGGTAGCAAAGGACAAGCCAAGCATGATGAGCGGTTCACAAACGAACCAAAGGCATGTATATCTTGTGCTAAAGGACATGTCATAGAAAAGCACCGGGCTGGATGAGCATCGGTGTTTTTTTATTGCTATATATGTATATAGACAACAACAATAGGCGGATGCATTTTGCAGAACACTTTTTAGGAAATGTACATTATTACTAATTTGCCTCTTGCAAAACATAAAACGATATGATATTATACTATCAGAGGGCGGGAAGAAAGCCCTGATTGATGAAAGGAAGGAACACTATGAAAGAAAGACTTGCAAGACTGATGGAAATGCGTGAAGAAATTTGGGACAACATGAGTGCGAAACGTGTAACGTACTTGCTGTATATGGAAGATTATAAAGCTGTTACCGCAGAAATCAAATATGTTAGACGCATGCTTAGAAATGCGAGAAAGGCATAAGACCATGACCAAAGAACAGATTATTAAGGAACAGATTAAGAAAAAAATCGAAGAGAGAATTGAATGGCTCGAAAGCCAAAAGGATGAAATTACCGATGAGCTTTCAAAAGGGGAAATTTCATTGGATGCATATAACGCATTTATTACAGAACATATCGGTGGTATTTGCGAGCTTAGAATGATTCTTGAAAGTATTTAAATAAGAATTTGGAAATCCCCGTGATAGGTTCACGGGGGAAAGGACAAGAAAAATGCTTAGAAAATTTAATCCTAACCCGATGAAAAACAGATGCGGCGATTGTGTTATCAGAGCTTTAGTTGCCGCAAGCGGAAAAACATGGGACGAAATCTATAAAGAGCTTTGCGATATTGGATTTGAGCTAAAAGAAATGCCGAATAGCAAAGAAACATACGGGAAGTGGTTGTACAGGAATGGATTCAAAAGAGTCTCTTTCAAAGCAAAGAAAGGAACTAAAAGACCAAAGGTGTATGAAATGGCGCAGACGGGGGAAACAATCATCTGCGATGTCGCACATCATCTTGTGACCGTCCGTGATGGCGATGTATGGGATACATGGGATTCAAGCGAAAAAAGTTTGTATGCTTGGTGGGTGAAAGACGATGAATAAAGATATTGAACTGTTGGAAAAAACAAATCATGAATTGCTTAAATTGCTATACGAACTTAGACAGTATGGGAATGGTGCAGAAACCGAAACTATTCATGCTAAAATCTGCGAGGTAAGGGACGAAACATTCCGAATGATTGAAGAGTTGAAACGATAATTCAAAGGGCGGTCGATATGAACCGTCCTTTTATTTTGCCTTTACAAGCGTTCTAGGCTGTTTGGGATATAACTTTACCTGTCAGACCATAGAACGCCTGTAAAGCTAAAATAGGAACGTTCACGATGTTTTTGACATTATAGGCATATTCGTATTGACAGAAAAGCGATAAGAATGTAAAATAAGATAAGACATTAAAGTTAAATCTCAAGAAAGCGGGCGATAATATGAAGAAACTGCTATTGGCTATAAGTTTAGCTTTGTCACCGATGGCGGCTAGTGCAGAGTGGATAATTTCAGAATGTTCTGCGTATACCCTGTATGAGTGCGACGGCATAACTGCAAGCGGCGAGTATGCACACGAGGGCGGGGTTGCATGTAATTTTCTTCCGTTAGGGACAATCGTGACAATCGGCGGAAAAGACTATATCGTGAATGACCGTTGCGGCATTGATAACTGTATAGACATTTTTATGGATTCCCGTGAAAGAGCCATTGAATTTGGACGTCGGTATAAAGAAGTATACGTCAACAGATAGGAGCGCATATGGATGAAATACTGAAAGCTATCATGAAAGACCTAGTTAAACGCTATAACCCTATGGAATTAAACACGACTGTAGAGGAAAAGGAAGAATACTTCCCGACTGTGACAGTACATGCAAAAATTTCAGACTATTTGTCGGTGGATTACGTCGGGCGGCTGGTTGAAGAGAACATTTATATATCTTTGACTGAACATTCAAGGAACGAATTTGGGACATTGAGAGGTGGATTATGGAAATCGGTAACGTTGTACAAGTGAAGGACTGGGGTGAAGGGTTACTGCTAAAAAAGGTGAGCAGGGACGAATGGCTGGTACTCCTTGCAAAGAACAACAAATCTGCGATGACATATAAGGAATTGCCACGGTGCTTCGTTATGATGGGGATGAAACGGGTAAAGCAAAGACATTTCCCATTCCCATATTCATCGTTTGCTTTACTGTATTTCGGGCTTTACAGGGATTTTAAAAGAAGATTCTTGGTTGTTCCTGAAATGTTTATGAAAAAGAAGAAAGGCGATGTGGGTAGTTTTTGGTGGAAACACGACGCGGGAGGACTTTATCATGCTGGTTGGTGAGATAACTGATGATGAAAAGAAAAAAGCTGATGAAGAAATACGGGAACAGCAGAAACAAATTGATTATGATACGAAGGATTATACGATTGAGCGTTTAGTTCAGAAATTTGAGAAAAATGATTTTTTTATACCGGATTATCAAAGGGCGCTTATGTGGGGAAATAAAAATAAAAACCTTTTTCTTGAATCGGTATTACTAGGGTTGCCAATTTCACTCATGTTTTTTGCTGATTGCAAAGACGGGAAGCAGGAAATTATTTATGGCGCGCAGAGGATACAGGCATTAGTTGAGTTCGCGAAGGGCAACTTGCAAATTCAGGGGTTGAAAAAATTAAAACATGTAAATGGGTTTAAATTTGATGATTTGTCAGAGATGCAACGGAGAAAATTTCTTAATAGGACATTGCGAATAGTCGTACTTGGTGAAAATACTCCTGTTTCGTTACGTCAGGAATTATTCTATAGAATCAACACGGCTTACGCATAAAAATGGGGGAGAATATGATTATTGAAGATTATGAAGTGAACGGTTTAGAAAGTGCATCGCGAGCTATAGGGTTCAGTTACGGCAAAGAATTAGAAGATGATGAGAAAAGACTTAAATTAGCGAAAGTTTTGGTGAAAAGAGGGTTAAATAGTGGTGAATCGAATTTCTTAACAGGTATCACCGTTGACTTAACCGTCAATGCAAGCATTAAGTGGTGGCAACAAGCGGAAAGGTATCACTGGTTTCAGATAGTGATGAGCCAAAGCGTGATGCATTCAGTCGCTACTGGTGATTGGGAATTTACGTCGGATACGCCAAAAGATGTTATTTCTCTATTCAATGAAAATGTTGATAGATATAAAAACAAAGAGATTTCGAAGGTTTCCCTTATTTATTCTGTCCCGGTCGGGTTAAAAGAAAAGGCAAGGGTAACAACAAATTACCTGCAATTGCTGACCATGTACCATCAAAGAAAGAATCATGCATTGCCTGAATGGAAAGAATTTTGCCATATTGTTGAAGAAATGCCAATGATGAAGGAATTTTTATGATTACATTACTTCTTACCGTTATTGCGATGTTTATTATAGCAAATATAATTGTTGGAATCGGGCTGTTTTGTATTTATTTTTTATATATCGCAACAGTATATATTATAAGCAAAATCGGGTGAAGCACATGAGATACTATTTAGAAGATAATGGCGGCGGTCCATTCGACATTTGCTTTTGCCGCAATGACTGCCAAAACAAGACGTGCAAACGTTGCAGAAAAGGAAAACACTGGGAAAGATTGCAAGAATACTGGAAACGCTATCCTTGTTATCAAATCGGTGTAAGTGATTTCAGCAAATATTGTAAGGAATACAAAGGAACTAAGAAATGAATGTTCGAATTGTTGATGAGTACAGCAAAAATGATAACCTGAACATTTTAAAAGAAGAGTGCGCGGAACTAATTACTGCGGCGTCTCATTTGCAGAGAGCGCGCGGCGATGGATACGAAACGCACAGAACAGAAGAAGAAAGCATGAAAGACCTGATGCAGGCGATGGCGGATTGCAAGAATGCCATATTATCCGTCCTTTACAGTGAAGCAATTCGTGTTAATAAACTCGATGAACTGATTGAAGAGGCTGACAAGAAGCAGATAGAGCTTTTAGATGTCAGATTGAATAAAAATCCCGAAAGACGTATACAGTTGTGGTAAAAATACGCGATAACTGTATACAAAGTGAATATTTATGAAATATGAACAAGCATGGGTAAAGAAAGGAAGAGAAAGAAAAGATGAAAACATGGGAAGCGCTGAAAGCGGCAGACGAAGGAAAAAAGATTAGGCAGAGTTTTTGGTGTGAGGGCGTGTACAGCTTCAAGAAGGATTCACGCCTTGGCGTTTGCAAGTCGATGCTTGCAATGCACTACCCTGGTGAAGATTACGACGAAGATTTTGGGGAGTTAGACTGGGACGAGCTTTTTGCGGACAACTGGGAAATTTACGAGGAAGAAGAAAATGAATGAACGAGCAAATCCTTCACAAAATGAAATATGGCGTCATTTCAAGGGTGGGGAATACAAAATCATTACTATAGCACAAGAAACCGAAACTGGGGAAAATCTTGTGATATATGAGGCACTTTATAAAGAACATAAGGTCTTTGCTAGACCATTAAGCATGTTTATGAGTGAAGTAGACCGCAAAAAATACCCAAATGTTAAACAAAAGTATAGATTTGAGAAAATAACCAATTAGCAGAGAAAAATGAAGGCGGTAAATGATGATATTGACGAATTACTTGATTGATGTTCTTTACAAGCTAAGTGTTTTAGTCAGTGGCATAGCACTACTTACAGGCATGTCGGCGCTCTTCTCCGCGTTAGGAGAAAGTATCACGAGTGAGCCGAGCAAGGCGAAGCTGGTCTTTTGCGTTTTTGTTGTATTCTTTTGCGTGGTCATATTCATAATAATGCCGGATGAAGAGATTATTCGCGACTTTGTTGCGGGGTGATAGCATGAAAGAAAAGAATTTTCAGAAATATCCAAAGTGGCTTAAAGACAATAAATATGTTGAACGTGCGATGGAAAAATTTGCTAATCACAAAGCACGAGTAGTCCTCAATAATGAGCGACTGTTTATGATTGACTGGCAATGGGAAAATGGTGATGCCGTAGATGAAATGCGGTACATTTTGGATAAAGAGCATGGGGTATTCACACTGTACGGGGATTTGGGAGAAGCTATTGCTTACTTTAGCTATCACATAGAGGTTGAAGATTTACTCTCTTATCTGTACATGTGTTCATACGACTATTTCGTAGAAAAAATAGTAACAAGAAGCCCGTATGACTTTGATTATGTACTTGGAAATCAAGAAATCGAGAAAAGAGTACCAAAAGTGTATTTATGGGTGCTGTGTTTTTTCATGGCTTGTGATGATGCAGGATTGAGGGGTTGAAGCATATGAAACTCAAAGAATTAGTGAACAAAATTGATAACGATATAGTTTTATGGATAGTTAGGGATGAGGACAATAAAACTGTATTCCGGAAAGAGCGCACTTATGACGTTATTCCAAAGGATTTGATGGACATGGAAGTTGGAAGAGTTTTCTCTATTTTTAACAGACTGTATATATACGTAAAAAGAAATTGTAGCTTTAGAGAACTGCTTGACCGTATCCATGGTTACGAATATATCGACGTGTACGTCGTCAACTGTGACGGCACAAAAGAAAAAGTATATTCTAACCGAGCTGTATTTGTCACCAATTATGAATATGACAATTATTGGGTAAAAAAGGTGAGCCTTCATGAGGTGGAATGGGGCGATAAAATCGAAATAGAGATAGAACCGTGCGAAGAGGAAGATACGCAGGAGGGAAGAAATGAAAGAGGAAATTAAATTCAAGCTAGGAGATAAGGTCTATGCCCCATTTCATGGTTATGGTGTTGTAACAGCAATCCATGAGGATGCTTGCGTATATCCGATTGAAGTAACATGGGATGACAGTGGGTTAAAAAATATGGAAGATGCCAGCACATTTACCGCAGACGGGCTTTTATCAAAATACTATGCAAACACTGACACCATCCTTACTGTAGTTAAAGGGAGTCATAAAAGGAATAGGAGAAAAGAGATGTCTGCGTCTAAATTCAAAGTAGGAGATAGGGTATATAACCCGTCTCATGGTTATGGTGTAGTGACAGAAATCAAGGATGATGAGCAAGAATATCCTATTGTAGTAACGTGGGAAGAAAAGCAACATGGGTGTATTAGCATATTTACTCCGGAGGGTTTTGCAGTTAAAGGGCTTAACTCTGAGGACGATGACCTCACTCTAGTTGAAAAGGCATCATTGAAGGGAGAAAAAGAAATGGAAGAGGATAGCAAATTCCAAGTAGGTGATAGGGTATATGCTCCCTTTCATAAGTATGGAACTATTGTAGAGATTGTTGATACTGATGCATCATATCCTATTACAGTCAGATGGGATGAAAGTCGCTACAAGCCGGGGGTTGACCTCAGCACATTTACTGAGGATGGCTATTTATTCTTTGGTGATAAGACAGAGAATACAAAAATTACTAAGATTGAGGGGGAAAAAATGGGACAGATTTCAGGAGTTATTGACCACAACGACGAAAGCACTATTGAACGTATGGAAGATGCACTCTCCAAGAAAGTTGAAGATGCCGTCAATCCAGCACATTACAAGGTCGAAGGTCTTCCAGAAGCCTATGATATTATGACGCACCTGATGAATAGGGAACAACTGGAAGGCTTTTTGTGGGGGAATATCATTAAGTACGCCTATAGATATGGGCGTAAAGGCGACGAAGCAGAGACAGCAGGAAAGATTAAATGGTACGCACAGAAGTTGAAAGAATTAGGGGAGTGCGAAAGCGAATGACACTTAAAGAACTCTTGGAATGGGCAGAAAAGAATGACTGTTTAGATTGTGACGTATGTGTACAGTACAGAGATGATGGTGGACTGTACCATGGAAGAGACTATGATATTCATCCAACACTGGAAGTAAATGCTTCTGAAAAGGTTGTTGTATTGTAGGAAGGATAAAATAGATGAAACTAGCTGATTTACTCATGTCTTTGGATGCGATGACGAACATACTTGTTGAGTGGGATAAAGCGGAACATGGTGGGATTGTTTGTGATACGCAGGCATATATTGCAATGGCAGGGGATAGTTCGCTCTCGGAAGATACCATGAGCGCAGAGGTGACCGGAATCCAAGTCTGCGTGAATAAAACGATTAACAGCGAATATGATTCTGCATGCGGTGTGTTGTACAACGAATGCGTTATCGGTCTGCATATAACAATATCAGATAACCCGCCATGGGGGCGCAAATGAAACTTTGGAAGATTGTACCGCTAGAAGAGATAGGGAAATACAGAGTGGGTGATAGGGTCTATTCACCCAATTTTGGTGAGGGCATTATCACTGGAATTGATGAAAGCAACACTTATGTCTACCCAATTAAGGTAGAGTGGACAGGTACAGTGCCACAATATCATCAAAGGCATGATTGCTTTACCCTTGATGGACTGTATACTGTAGCTACACCTGACCCAGAGTTTGATATTGTTCCACTTGAAGCCATTAAAGTATCAGAAAGAGGTGTGCGCATAAGAGAAGGGGAACAGGAATGATAGCAAAAATTTACGTTGCCTTAATGGACTGTTTAACCATAATTTTGCTGGCAATGGCAGCATTTTTAGCAGCATATGGTTTATATTTATTAGTTCTATTTAAGTGTACTTTCGATAGATAGCAATAGGAGACTAGAGATGAAACTTAAAGAGTTACTTGAAACGGTTCCAATGGATTATGAAATTGGTCTTGCAGATTTTAATAAATGTATTCGCACAATCTCATATGGAACTAAAGAGAATGCTATTTATGACTTTGCAGTAAAAGCTAAGATAACTTACGGACAGGTGGAAAATATGAAAGTCGTTGTAATTCATCCGGTGGCAGTGGCACATATTTCTGATGACGTCGAGCTGTTCGGTGATGATGCGGCTGAACTTCATGTTAAGACACGGCTCCTTATTGAAATTAAGTAAAGATAGTATTGAAGTAACAAATGACAGAAGAGCAAAGTAAAATTATCTTTATGGGAGAAAATTGCGAAAGGAGTATACCATGGAATACGGTTTATTGTACGGAATTATGATGTGCATGCTGATTTTTATTGTTATTCTGTGGATTTATGTTAATGAAAACCGACTTGACATAGACAAATCAAAGCACGAAATAGAAACCTTGTACCTGTATATCAATGAAATGAAGCGTGATAACCATGACTAATGCGGTTATAGAAGAAGCAAAACGTGAATTGCATTTAAAAGGGTATCCAGTTGATGATGACGAAATCGCTTTAATTTATTGGGACGGTATAGAAGTCAATGAGCTTGTCAGCTTGTACAGAAGCATGCAAAAAAGAAAGGTAAATTTACAAGCCAAAAATGCATTGCGCCCTAAAAGAAAAGGAATCAGCAAACAAATGCGAAAAGAAGTATGGCTGATGTACGGCGGCAGATGTGCATACTGCGGGCGGCATATATCTATAGATGATATGGAAATAGACCATCGTTATCCGCTATCCATGGGCGGTGAAGATAGCTTTAAGAACTATATGCCGTCGTGCCACGAATGTAACTGCTCTAAAGCATCTATGACTGTGGAAGGATTTAGAAATAAGCTACTGTCAATACAAACTGTATTAAAGAAGAATCCGCTTTACCTATTAGGATGCACATACGGACTTCTCACGAAAGAAAAGAATAACGTTGAGTTTTATTTTGAAAATCATTAGAGAAATGGGCTGGCTGAAATATGCCAGTCTTTTTTAGTGCATAAAAAGAAAGTTCATATATAAAAACGTATTGACACGAAACTGATAAGGTGGTATCATATAGTCATCCGATGAAGTTGAATTGAAAGGAAGGGCTAAAAAATGAAACTGTCTGATAAAGGCGAAATTTCCAACGCTAGAGCAACACTTGAAGAAATAATTCGCAGAGACGCGGATTATCTTCCCGCCTATTTTGCACCGGAAGAAATCGCGAAATTGAGTGATTTTGCAAACGGCTTTGATGTTGATATCAATGATATCGAAAGCATCATCAGCGAAATCGCTTATAACTTTAAAGAACTCATCGAGGAAGGTTTTGACCTTTATGATATCAGAGATGGAAAGATTGTGAATCTTACTGATGAATATTATGAGCAGGAAGAATCCAAAGAAAAAGAGGATGAATCATTTAACTATGAGGACTGGTTGGATGAGGTTGAACCTATTGACCATTGCGGCTGGATGCCGACTAGAATTTATTGCTGAAAGGGGAAAGAAAAATGACTGAATCTATTGAATTGAAACAGGTAAGAACATTCGCGCATGACACACTCAAACTTAGAAATACCTTTGCCAAAGCCTTTATAGCAGTAAACAAAATAACAGCGGGCGATTTTACAGTTACACGCAGATACTTTGAACTGGAAAGGGTTCACGAAAAGGAAGCACAGGCATATAATAATGTACTTAAACTTTTCGGCGAAGAGCCGGAAACGACCGATGATTTCTATGAGGATTTTGTTGATGAGCAAAAGAAAATGTTTGAATCAGCTTAATCAATTATTTGGAAATCCCCCGTGATAGGTTCACGGGGTTATTGTGAGGTGAATACAATGAAACATGACTATATAAGCATGAGTGACGACGAACTTGAACGCTTGTCAGAAATGAGAGACGCTAAAGGGCGTCTTACAGACGTTGCGAAACGCGCTAAACACAATTTATGGTTACGCTATCACAATGAAGAGTGCGGCAGAAAGTGCGCGTCGTATGTGACGCTGGACTTTTATGACGGTGATAGAGAGGACCGATGGTGAGAAGAAAATTAAAAGGACTGAGCAGAGTAATCACGGCAATTAACCGCTATCGTGGCGAACGTGCGACTATACGTCTCATGTACAACATGGAAACGGACGAAGTAAAATATACTATATTGCCACCTAATCTTCCTTTGTGTGAGCGAAAAGAAGGTGATATAATACGGTTTGATTATCAGTACCCTATTTCGTTTCCTGTCAATCGGGAAAGTGCAAATAGCAATATTCGAATAGCATGTAAATGGATTGAATTTTTTGAATCACAGGAGAAAAAATCATGGATGGATTAAACAGTTGCGAATTTATCGGAAATCTGACAAAAGACGTTGACGTAAGAAGCACAAATAAAGGGCAGGCAGTATGTTCCTTCTCTATTGCGTGTAACCGTTCTTACACTGACCAACAGGGACAGAAAAAAGAGGTTGCGGACTTTGTGAATGTTCAGGCATGGGGCTTTTTAGCTGAAAAGGCATCGGCTGGATTAAAAAAAGGCTCCCGCGTTTACGTTCACGGCAGACTTAACACAAGAAGCTATGAAGCTAAAGACGGCACGAAAAAGTACATCACGGAAATCGTCGCAGACCGCCTTGAACCTATTGCCTTCGTACAGATGCAGAATCAGAACTTCGGACAGAATCAGAATTTTAATCAGAATCAGAACTTTAATCAGAACGGAAACTTTCAGCAGTCAAGCGGTAACTTCCAGCAGTTTGGCGAGAATATCCCGTTCTAGGAGTAACCCATGATAAAGTCGGAACAGTTATACAGAATTATCGAGGGACTTTCTGCATATAATGAAAGCCCATCCAAGTATCTTTCAAAGCCTGAAATGCTGAATGCGCTACCGTTCAAATATATCGGCAATTTTGCTTACCTTTTAACCGAAGAACACGGCGCATACACCGTTTACAGATTCAGGACAACAAGTATTGGAAATAGTAGGTTTGTACATTGTGACAAGCAACCAGCCGTGGAACGGATTTGGAAAGACAAGGATAGTTTTGACGCATTTATGGAAAAGTATGGGGATAAAAAATGAGAACAGGCAGACCGACAACAAACCCAAAGAATCAACGTGTTGGATTTAGGCTTGATGAGGTTAGCGCACGCATCCTAGACAAGTATTCCAAAAAGTACAACGTGACAAAGAGCGAAATAGTCCGCAAAGCGTTGATTGTTTTTTATGAAAGGGAAAAAGAGGAAAATCCCTGATAAATTTTCCCCTCTTGACTTTCGTTCGACGATTGCTATAATAGATATATCCCATTAGAAAACCCCGCCTATGCTTGCGACGCGGACGGCGGGGTTTGAAAGGAAGTAACCTTTCGGTATTTATGATACTACGAAAGGTGCTTCCTAGTCAAATGAAAGGAAGTATCTATTATGGAAAAGGGAATCAAAGAATTTCACGGGTTCTATTGCAGTGCTGAAATGCAGGAAATCGGGGCGGCGAATCTTCAAGAAACGACACGCAAGATAAAACTGCTTAGGGCTAAACTGAATCGGATGAAAAGGGAAATAAACGAAATCAAAGAAATTGTGACTGACCTTGAATCGCTCGCATAACGCTTTATAGGCGTTCGTGGGTACTTAGACATAAACTTATACCTTATAGAAGCAGAAATCGCTATAAACGCAAATAAACGCGTTTGTACATGGTTTCTGCTTTTATAATGCTTATATATAATGGCGACCGCAATAGTGGATAGATGTAAGATACCGCACACTTTATAGAAAAGTGTTCAGCTTTGTAAATCAAGCAAATTTGCCTCTTGCAAAACATAAAACAATATGCTATTATCATATCCAGAGGGAACAAAGAAATCCTCTTGTTGATGAAAGGAAGAAATAAACCATGACAAAGAAAATGACAAAGAAACAGATTAAGGAACAGATTGAAAAAAGAATCGAACAGCTCGAAAATCAGAAGAAAGAAATCGCTGATGAATTTGCAAAAGGGAAAATTTCATGGGATGCATATAAATATGGCATTACAGACTATACCGCCGGAATTGCTGAACTTGCAACAATTCTTGAATGCTTTTAAATAAGAATTTGGAAATCCCCGCGATAGGTTCGCGGGGTGGAAGGATAAGAAAAATGAAAATGAAAATTGACTGGAAACATTTTATTAAGACCCGCGGCGTCAGTGAGGAAATGAAAGATGTTAAGTTTTTTACTGAGGTTATCAATGCATTTGCTAAATTTACGGCTTGCGACTGGGGAATCACCAGCGAGGGCGATAAAGCCCTTAATGATGACGCACTGATTACAGGCGACCGCATTTTAGCAAGTTACCCGACAAGCAAAGGCAAGATTTGGATTAACGCCGATTTTGTTTATAATCCATCTGACCCGCGTCCTATTGTAATCATGTTTCCTAGTGAATATTGAGAGGTGATGAAAATGTTTAAAAATGTAAGACTTACTGACGAGGAAATCGAAAGAGGAATTGGCGTAAGTTTCAGACCGCGGAAATTAAACTTGATTGAAAAATACATCGCACATGTGCGAAACGCACAATATAAGTTCTGCGTCGCACGCGCTGGATATTACAAGGGGATTTATCCGAAATGGGTATTTATCAAATACAGGGATAGGCTTAAAATAGCATTCAATGACGTGTTTCTTATTGCGCCGGATGCGAAGTTTGCACTCATTCTTGGGTACATCGACTTTGACAATAACCGCGGCGATTATAGTCTTGATTAGCTTAAAACAAAGTTGTATAGTTAGATGGGCGGGCATCCGTCCATCTTTTTGAAAGGGGAAATCAATGTATAAATATTTGCGTACAAATCCAAAGGGCGTGAGCCGTGACGATTGCGCCGTTCGTTGCCTTTGCGTAATTAACGGCAAGCCATGGATTGATAATTATAGAGACCTTTGCAAGACTGGCGAGGCAATTTGCGATATGCCAAACTCGGTATTTACTATTGACAGATATATGTCTAGGCATGGCTATTCCTGTGTGCATATTCCGGCAGGAATGACGTTGGGGCAGTTTACGGACACTTATGTAAATGGTACATATGCTGTCATGTGTAAATGTCATTTAACGCCTGTCATTGACGGCGTTTGTTATGATACGGTTTACCCGATACATGCTAAAGTTGCGAAAGCGTACAAGATAAAGTAAGAGGTGATACTATGGCTGGAAATAGACCGGGGGCGAGACGCAATTCATCAACGTACTGGATGAGCGATGATGAATGGGAACGTATGAAAGAGGTGCTAATGTGCTATGCGCTTAATATTCCTGTGAGCCTATCTTTTATCGGCAACCATCAACCGCGAAAGATTAGAGGGTTTAGGACAACGGACGAAGAGAAAACATTCCTAAAAACTGTTTTTAAGTGTTGGAAAATCGGAATGGTAGATGCACAAATAAGAGATGTATTAAGAGCTAACGGGATTAGAGAGCCGCTAGAGTATCGTGCTAATGGCGAAAATTCTTGATAGTGGAGCATACATTTTAAAGCCGTGGAAACGCGGCTTTTTTGTTTTGACGTAAAATCATAATTCTATGATAATTTTAAGTTGACATTAGGGCAAGAACAGGAATATCATATACATAGATTTCTATGTATACAGAGAAGGGAGGGATACCAATGAATTTGAGATAGAAAAACACCGACCTCAAGGGCAAATTGAAGTCGGTGTATTGGAGAAAACGGGCAATGAGTTCTCCATTGGCAATTCTAACACGTCGCCCATTATTTTTCAAATAGGAGAAAAGACAATGAAAAGCAATATTCTTGACTTACTACTTACAATGGCGAATGTGCTGAATCTTGGCGATTTTGACACTTATGAAAACAGATATGATATACTAACGCATGAGATGATTAAAGCGCTGAACGATATCGGTGAACCGATTAAAGAATCATCCGGATTGGATGAAATCACGAACGCGATACTTCGAGCCAGGGAGCAGGTGGGAGCAAAATGGGGGCAAATAGAAAACACCCACTCTTGAAAAGCCCGATAAACACGCACAATTATTAACGACTAAAATAATGGCAAAATCTGTGAAAAGCACCGATAAACACGAAAGAAATCAATTCTTTTCATTTGAATG